>VFQN01000177.1_pt1 | contig 132516 bp, 97 predicted proteins | sample 3512371 | NCBI WGS metagenome assembly VFQN01 (sample SAMN10412370, study PRJNA504923) | tailings metagenome | isolation source: Replicate 2 from Balatoc abandoned mine | place: Philippines: Itogon, Benguet | collected 2017-08-28 | reverse complement strand
CTAGCCAGTCTCCTTTTGCTCCCCCAACAAGTCTCCTTTTGAACTCCCGCCGACAACTGGCCAGAAAAGCCTTGCGCGTCCTGGCCTCTGCTTATCGCGACCTCGACGCCACCTCAGTCGTTGGCCTCGAACCCTCAAACGTCGAGCAGGACCTCGTGTTCGTCGGCCTCTGCGGCATGTACGACCCACCCCGCCCTGAGGCCCAGGCTGCCGTGACAGCATGTCACAACGCCGGCATCCGCGTCGTCATGATCACGGGCGACCATCCGGAAACCGCCATTGCCATCGCACGCCAGATCGGACTCGCCTCACCCACCGAAACAGCAGTCGAAGGCTCCTCCATCGAGTCCCTCTCGCAGGACGAACTCTCGAAACGCGTGACCGGCATCATCGTCTATGCCCGAGTCACGGCGGAACATAAGCTGCGCATCATCCGGGCCTGGAAACATAATGAGGCGGTGGTCGCCATGACGGGTGACGGAGTCAATGACGCTCCAGCCATCCAGGGAGCCGACATCGGCATCGCGATGGGACGCTCGGGAACAGAGGTCACCAGGCAAGCGTCCGACCTGATCATCACGGACGACAACTTCGCCTCGATCGTGGCCGCCGTGGAGGAGGGCCGCGGTATCTACGACAACATCCGCAAGACACTCCAGTACCTTCTGGCAGGCAACACCGGTGAATTGCTTCTGATGACTCTCGCCGTGGTCCTCGGTTTCCCGGCGCCTCTGCTTCCGATCCACCTGCTGTGGATCAACCTTGTCACCGACGGCTTGCCCGCTTTATGCCTCGCCGCGGACCGGATCGATCCGACAGTGATGAAGCGCCATCCTCGTCCCAGATCCGAGCGCCTGACCAACCGCAGCTTCCTGCTCACCATGTTTATCACTGGGATCCTCACCGCAGGAGTCGCGTTCGGCGTGTTCCTCCACGTCCTGAGGACCGGAACCGTCGAGGAGGCGCGGACCGCGGCCTTCACGGTTCTTGTCTATGCCGAACTCCTTCGGGCCTTCGGCGCTCGAAACCCGTTGAAGCCGCTTTGGCGCAGCCAACGCCCGATCAGTGCCCTCCTCGCCGCAGTCGTCTTTGCTTCCATCGGTCTCCACGTTCTGAGTCACCACAACGATTGGATCTCCCGATTCCTGAGAACGACCCCTCTGCCATTCCTCAATGACCTCATCCTGCTCGCTCTCGGAGCCATTCCCCTGCTCATCCTCGAGGTCGTCAAGTCCCTCCGCGAACCGCGTGACCTTTCGACCGATCATAAGGGGATTACCCCATGGCGGCCACCTGATCCAACACGCAATCTCTCACTCAGTCCGGCCTTAGTCCCAACGGCTACTCCGGGAAGGACCGAGCCAAGGACCAAACCAGAACAAGCTAATTCACTCAAAATGAACAAACTCGAGATCAAAGGCGACTGGAACATTATCAGGGGCATTCTGAAACAAAAGTGGGGCAAACTCACGGATGACGACCTCCAGTACGCCGACGGAAAGCATGACGAACTGCTCGGACGCATTCAGAAGCGCACCGGTGCCACCCGGGAAGTGGTCGAGAAGGCCATTAAGGACGCGTCGGATTCCTGTGCCTGCAAGTAGTATCCCAGCAGCCGCGCGACAGCAGGCGTAGCAAGCGGTTCGACGCACCCCAAGGGCCGGTATGAGGGGGGGGTGATCGGGCCCGGAAGCCATAGGCTTCGGTGGACGCTTCGGCTTGGGGGCCATGGCCGCCCCCAAGCCCCCTCGTGAACCAGGACGCCGGATCACCAGGGGCGGGGGTCACTTGTCACCCCGATGTCACCTAATCCCTCGGCCGTGCATGTGCCCGCTGCCAGTCCCACGAGTGCTGATTCACCGACAACCTGCGCCCAGGAAACCGGGCCGAGGCTTTAAAGCGGCTTCTACCTTGCCCAACCGAACCCGGCATTTAATCGTCACTGCTCGTTCAGCAACCGCCGGATCTTCTCCTCCCGGTTCTCGCGGCCGTCCATGTCCCTCAGCACCCCTTGTTTGTCCACCAGCCAGACTACCGGGATGCTCGAGATCTCGAAGGCACGCGCAATCCGGTTGGTCGCGCCGGCTGCCTCATGATACTGCGGCCACGGAATCCTCTCCCGTTCCACGAACCGCTTCAGAACCCCCGGGTCCGAGTCAAGGCTCACACCGAGGATCTCCAGGCCCTGATCGCGATACCGTTGGTGCAACTGCTTCAAACCCGGAAGCTCCCGGACGCAGGGAACGCACGTCGTCGCCCAGAAATCGATGAGCACCACCTTGCCCCGCAGCCCGGCAAGATCCACCTCCCGCCCGTCCATCGCGGTGAAACGGAGATCCAGCGGCATGCCCAGTCGTTGGAACTTCCGCAATGCCCCCATGGCCATCGACCGCGCCGGTTCGGGAACGTTGTCCCGGCTGAGTTCCTCATACAGCTCGCGCTGCCGCGGCGGCGGCAACTCGGCAGCAACACGGCACAGGACCATGTGCAGACGGAAATCGTCGGCGCCATCCCGCAGGAAATCCCTGACGCACCGCTCGATGTCCGCGACGCGATCCTTGGGCATCGGGAATCCCTTGCTTCCAAACACCACCGACAGCGTGGTGATCGTCTGCCCCCTCACCTCCGCCAGATGCGCACTGCGCGGATGGGCTTCGGCGAATGCCGCTCCGCGGTCCATGACGGCCACCGCCGCGAGCGCAAGGGTGTCCACGACCTTCTGAACGTCGGCCTGCGACGGCGCCCCGTTGGTGTCGTTCCTCAACCTGCCGGCGGCGAACTTCGGATCGGCGGCCTGAACCAGGCGTCGGAACTCCAGAATCCCAGCGGCTTCATCGTCGGCGGCGGATGCACGGAATGAGGAGGCGCCGAGCAAGAACAGGCAGACCGCAGCCATGCTCCAGCCGAATACCCGGTGACAGTTCGTTCTCATATCCTTTCCCGACAACGGCAGGCCAGCTCCTGCCGGATGACTTCCGGCCTGTCCGGCGATGCAGGGGATGCACGAGCTGTTCCTCCAGCGCTCAGGCAGGGAGTCAGGGCAACGCGGCGGACGGTACGCCGGCCGCAACGACCCGGTCAACGACCCGGCCACACACCCGCCCCGGATCCCCGTTCGCTTCGCCCACCCCCGATCCCCGCATCCTGAAACCCGGGCCCCGGAGGGCCCACAAACCAAGCGGCGGCAGGGGCACGATGCTCAGCCCAGGAGCGACTTGAGGAAACGGCCCGTGTGCGATCCCTGGACCCGGGCCACCATCTCGGGCGTGCCCTCGGCCACGATGCGCCCCCCGCCCTCCCCGGCCTCCGGGCCGAGGTCCACCACCCAGTCCGCCTCGGCGATCAGATCCAGATTGTGCTCGATCACGATCACCGTGTGCCCGTGGTCCACGAGACGTTGAATCACCTCGACCAGTCGGCGGACGTCCGCCATGTGCAGGCCGATGGTGGGCTCCTCGAGCACGAAAAGGTTCCGACGCGCGCTTGCTTCCCGGGTCTCGACCCCTTCCTTCAGGCCGGTCAGCAGATGGGTCACCAGCTTCACCCGCTGCGCCTCCCCGCCGCTGAGGGTCGGACTGGTCTGGCCGAGCTTCAGATAACCCAGGCCCGTGTCCCGAAGCGCCTCGAGCGGACGACGGATCCGCGGCACCGCCTCGAAGAAGGCGATCGCCTCCGCCACCGACAATTCGAGGACCTGCGCGATGTTCCGTCCCGCGTACTCCACATCCAGGGTTTCCGGAGTGAACCGCGTGCCCTTGCACACCTCGCACGGGATGTAGGCCGGCGGCAGGAAGTTCATCTCCAACTTGGTCTCGCCCGCGCCATCGCACTGCGCACAGCGGCCCGCCGGCGAGTTGAACGAAAACCGGCCTGCCCCGTAGCCGCGCATCCGCGCCTCCGGCACCTGGGCGAACAAGGCGCGGATGTCGTCGAAGAACCCGACATACGTCGCCGGTGTGGACCGCGGTGTGCGGCCGATGGGGGATTGGTCGACCTCGTAGACTGCCTTCAGGGATTCGTGGCCGCTGAGTCGCGCCCCGTTCGGGGCGGAGGCCGAGCCGCCGCGTTTGCCGGGTTTCGCCAGGGCATGCTCCAGCGCGGGCAGCAGGCATTCCCGGACCAGGGTGCTCTTGCCCGATCCGCTGACGCCGGTGACGGCGACGAAGCGGCCCAGCGGGAAGGCGACGCCCAGGTTGCGCAGGTTATGGACGGAGGCGCCGTCCAGGCGCAGCCATTCCTGGGGAACGACCGCGGAGGGCTGCGATCCGGTTTTTCGACGGGCACCTGATCCGCGGCGCGGGCGGGAGGTTTGAGCCGTTGTCGGAGGCAACGGCGTGGGTGGAACCACCGGGCGCCGGTCCCCGCGCGCCGGGTGACGTCGCGGTTCGCGCAGGCAACGGCCGGTGACCGACTCCGGGTGTTCAGCCAGTTCCGCGAGGGTCCCGGCGGCGACGATCCGGCCGCCCTCGACCCCTGCGCCGGGGCCGAGGTCGATGACGTGGTCGGCCCTGCGCATCGTTTCCTCGTCGTGCTCCACCACCAGCAGCGAGTTGCCCCGGGCCTTGAGACGGGCCAGGGCGTCGAGCAACTGCTCGTTGTCGCGCGCGTGCAGGCCGATGGTCGGTTCGTCGAGCACGTAGAGCACGCCGCTCAGGTTGGAGCCCAGCTGGGCCGCCAGCCGGATGCGCTGCGCTTCCCCCCCGGAAAGGGTGGTCACCGACCGGCTCAGGGCGAGGTAACCCAGCCCGATCTCCTCGAGCACCCGCAGGCGGGAAATGATCTCCGGCACGATGTCGCGGGCGATCTGCGCATCCCGCTCCCCGAAACCCAGGCCCGCGGCCCACGCGTGCGCCTCGCCCACCGACATCCCGCCCACGCCGTCGATGGTCGGCGCGGCGTCCGGACGCCGGCCCTTCCCCTCCGGCATGCCGGCCAGCAACCGCACCGCGCGCGACACCGGGTTCAGCCGCGCGCCGGCGCATTCCGGACAGGGCTCGCGCTTTCCTTCCTGCCAGCTCCACCAGGATTCCTCGATCGCATCCGCCCGCGCCCCGCGATCGGCGTCGGGCAGGTAGAACAGCTCCCCGAAACCGCGGCAGCGCGGACACCACCCCTGGGCGGAGTTGTACGAGAACTGTTTCGGATCGAGCGGCTGGAAGGACCGCCCGCAGCCCGGGCAGGCGCGCTCGGTGGAATGCACCGTCACCCGTCCGTCGTTGTCGAGCGCCAGGAGCGTGCCCTTCCCAACGGAGAGCGCCTCGTCCACCAACTGCTGCGGGGTCGGCCCCGCGGCGGAAGCCGCGCGGTCCGCGCGCGCGCGTCGCCGTTCGAGAACGCCCACGACCACCTCGACGTCGTGCTCCTTGAAGCGGTCCAGTCGCAGCGGTTGGTCGGTGGGATGCATCACCCCGTCCGCGCGGACCTCCGCGTACCCGTGCCGCGCCGCCCATTCCCCCACCTCCGTGTGGAACCCCTTCCGGTTCTTCACCACCGGCGCCAGGAGCAGCAGGTCGCCCCGCTTCCGGCTCTCCCCCTCCAGATGCCGCCCCAGCCCGTCCCGGGTCTGGGCCTGCACCGGCACCTTGCAGTCGGGGCAATGGGGCGTGCCCAACCGCGCGAAAAGCAGGCGCAGGAAATGATGAACCTCCGTGACCGTCGCCACCGTGCTCTTGCCGCCACCGCGCGAGGTGCGCTGCTCGATGCTCACCGTCGGGGGCAGCCCGGCGATGAGATCCACGTCCGGCCGCCGCATCTGTTCCACGAACTGCCGCGCATACGCGCTCATGCAGTCCAGGAACCGCCGCTGGCCCTCGCCGAAGATCAGATCGAACGCCAGCGTGCTCTTCCCCGACCCGCTCACCCCGGTGACCACCACCAGCCTGCCGCGCGGGATCACCACCGACAGGTCCTTCAGATTGTGCTCCCGCGCCCCCTGCACGACGATCGCGTCGCGGCCGGGGTCAGGGTCGGGCACGGGAACAGGACCGCCCGCGTCCAGGGGATCGTGGGCCACGGGATCAGAGGTCCACGACGGCGCCGCTGAGAGCCGACTTCTCCTCAGCCTCGCAGATCTCCACCGCCGTCGCGCCGTCCGCGGCGGTCACCACCGTCGGCGCCCGGCCCGCCGCCACCGAGTCCAGGAAGTGGGTGAGCTCACCGACATAACCGTCCTCGCCCACGATCGGCTCCACCCGCGCCCCCTTGCCGTCCTCGAAGATCTTCAGCACCTCGCCGGTCCGGCTCAGGTCGTAGTCCGCGGTCGCGCGCTCGAAGTTCACGGTGTAGGCCATGTTGAACCCGAAGCCTTCGCTCATCAGCCAGGAACCCTCCGCCGAGACCGCGGCCCCGCCCTCGACGTCGTACTGGGTGACCACGTGATCGATCGCCCCGCTGAACCGACTGAGCCCCCGGGAGAACACCCGCTTCGGCTTGCCGAACAGGAACTGCACGAAGTCGGTGTCGTGGATGTGCAGGTCCAGAAGCGCCCCGCCGGATTCCGCGCCCTTGAAATAGGTGCCCTTGCTCCATCCCGGCGGCCCGCTCACCCGCCGGAACCGCGCGGCGAGCACCTTGCCGTGGCGCCCGTCGGCGATCGCCTCCTTCAGCCACGCCCAACCCGGCCAGAACCGCATGCACATGGCAGGCATGAAATAACCCTTCGCCGCCTGCGCGGCCTTCACGATCTCCCGCGATTGCCCGGAGGTCCGCGCCAGCGGCTTCTCGCAGATCACATGCTTCCCCGCCGCCAGCGCCGCGGTCGCCACCTCCACGTGCTGCGAGGTCGGAAGACAGATGTCCACCACCTGGATCGCCGGATTCGCCAGCACCTCGCGGTATTCCTTCGTCGCCAGCACCTGGCTCAGATCGAGCCGCACCGGATCCGGATCCGCCACGTTGCCCGTCACGCTCGAGAGCACGCCGTCCGCCGGCAGCTTGAAGGCGTCGCAGATCGCCGCGATCCGCGCCCCGGGAATCTTCCGGTACGCCTTGATGTGGGTGACCCCCATGAATCCGAGCCCGATGACACCGACTTGAATCATGGCCGTGGGCTTACTGGACAAAGCCCCCTTTGCCAAGCTCCCAGACGCCCGCGGCGGGACCTGCGCCTCCGTCGGCTTGGCCCGCCAGTCCGTAGCGGCAGGCGTCCCGCCTGCCGTAGAGGGTGGCGTCCCGCCACCCGGGATCGGCCACGCCAGGTTCCTCCCCTGCGCAACATCCGCCGGGCGGGACGCCCGGCTCTACGGCAGGCGAGACGCCTGCCGCCACCACGCAGTCATCCGCCTTCACGGATTTCTGCACGGCATTGGAACAACCCGCAGGAAGGGACCCGCAGCCGTCGGTACCCCCAGTCCGTAACGGCAGGCGTCCCGCCTGCCGTAGAGGGTGGCGTCCCGCCACCCGGAATCGGGCGCGTCAGCTTCCTCCCCTGCGCAACATCCGCCGGGCGGGACGCCCGGCTCTACGGCAGGCGAGACGCCTGCCGCCACCACGCAGTCATCCGCCTTCACGGATTTCTGCACGGCATTGGAACAACCCGCAGGAAGGGACCCGCAGCCGTCGGTACCCCCAGTCCGTAACGGCAGGCGTCCCGCCTGCCGTAGAGGGTGGCGTCCCGCCACCCGGAATCGGGCGCGTCAGCTTCCTCCCCTGCGCAACATCCGCCGGGCGGGACGCCCGGCTCTACGGCAGGCGAGACGCCTGCCGCCACCGCGCAGGCATGGACCCGCTGCCGTAGAGGGGGGCTCGGGCGTGTTCAACGACATTGGCCAGCGCCTCTCACCCAACCGCCCCCGCCCGCGTCCGCTGGCGCCATACCTCGTAGAAAAACACCGCCCCGGCCGCACCCACGTTGAGGGAATCCACCCCGCTGGCCATGGGCACCGCAACGCATTCGTCGCAGGCGTCCCGCACCTCGGGACTCAGGCCGTCCCCCTCGCTCCCCAGCACGATGCAGCAATCCCCCGTCAGCCGCGCCTCCGGCAACTCGCGCCGGTCCTCGTGCGGATGCGCCGCCACGCACCGGATCCCCCGCCGCCGCAACTCGCCCAGCGCCGCGACCAGCGACACCGGCTCCACCACCGGCATGCCGAACACGGTGCCCATGGAGGAACGCACCGCCCGCCGCAGGTACGGATGGGCCGAGGTCTCCCCGACCAGCAGCCCGTGCGCCCCGAACGCCGCGGCGTCCCTGACGATCGCTCCCACGTTCTCCGAGTTCGCGATGGTATCCAAAGCCACCAGAAACCGAGGCCTCGGCGCCTTCGCCACCACCACGTCCAGATCGTCCGGCGGCGGCATGCGCGCCCACGCCAGCAGCCCCTGGTACAGGGCGAATCCGGTCAGCGACTCCAGCACCGCCTTCGGCGCGACGAACACATCGATCACCTCGGCCCGCCGCTCCAGCCGCGGCCTCAGATCGGCCAGAAACTCCGGCGGCGTCAGCACCGACATCACCCCAAGCCCGCTGTCGAGCAGCCGACGCACCACCTTCGCACCCTCCGCCACAAAACACCGGTCCCGATGATGCATCACCTGCATCCGCATCGTCCGGTACGGCGCCAGCTCCGGCAGGTCCAGCGACTCGATCTCACGCAACCGTATCATCCCCGCCGATTCCAGCCGGGTTCCACCCCGGACTCCAGCCCGCGGTCCGCCTCGCACGGCCACGTGGAGATCCGCGCATCCGCGACCTTTCACTTGCGACGCGGGATCGGCCTACGCAGGCTCCGACCGTCCTAAGCTCGACGCCATGAGAGTCTCGCCGTCGTTTTTGTCAGCCGCCCTCGCCGGGTTCACCGCGTTCGTCGTCCTGCCCCTGATCGGCACCCTGCCCTCGCCTGCGGCCGAGGAACCCGCCACCTACGCCCCGCGCGTGCGCTCGGGAACCATCGGGCGCATCGAACGGCTCTCGCCCACGCTCGACTCCCTGCTCGACCGCGACGCCCGCATCGAGGTGCTGGCCGAGGGCTTCGACTGGTCCGAGGGCCCGGTCTGGTTCGCCCCGGGCGGATACCTGCTCTTCTCCGACGTGCCCAGGAACGTGGTTTGGCGCTGGCGCGAAAGCGACGGCCTCCTCGAATACCTCCGCCCCAGCGGATACACCGCCGCCGAAATCGTCCCCAACACCTCCGGCTCCAACGGCCTCACCCTCGACAACGAAGGACGCCTCATCCTCTGCCAGCACGGCGACCGCCAGGTCGCCCGACTCAAGGGCCGCAACCGGTTCGAACCGCTCGCCACCAACTTCGAAGGCAAACGCTTCAACAGCCCCAACGACATCGCCATCCGATCCAACGGCGAACTCTACTTCACCGACCCCCCCTACGGCCTGCCCAAGGGCGCCGACGATCCCGCACGCGAACTTCCCTTCCAGGGCGTCTTCCGCATCTCCCAGCGCGGCCGCGTCACCCTCCTCGTCCGCGACCTCACCCGCCCCAACGGCATCGCCTTCTCCCCCGACGAAAAGAAACTCTACGTCGCCGTCTCCGACCCCGAACGCGCCCATTACATGGTCTATGATGTCGAGCGCGACGGCACCCTCGACCAGGGCAGGATCCTGTTCGACGCCACCCCGCTGGTCCCCGGCCGCAAGGGCCTCCCCGACGGCATCAAGGTCGATGCCCGGGGCAACCTCTGGGCCACCGGCCCCGGCGGCGTGCTCATCCTGGATCCCGACGGACGTCACCTCGGCACCATCGACCCCGGCGAGGCCGCCGCGAACTGCGCCTGGGGCAACGACGGCTCCGTGCTCTACATCACCGCCGACACCTACCTCTGCCGCGTCCGCACCCGCACCCGCGGCCCCATGCCCGGCCCCCTCGAGGAACGCCGCGGCCGGACACCGCGACCCGGCTTCAGAAATTGAGCTGCGCCTGAAACCCGATGCGGTCCGCGGCCTCGGTGGCCCCATAGGGCGCGACCCGGGTGTTCGATCGCTCCACGGTGTGGGTGTACGAGATCGCCACCTCGAACTCCGGCCAGGGCTGCCATTCCACCCCCACGTCCCACTCGTTCACCACCAGGCCGGGCGCGTTCGCCGCAAACTTCCGCCCGCCGTCGTAGTACTGCCATCGCACGAACGGGTACCAGTCCCCGTGCCAGCCCTGGACCCGGTAATTCGCCATCACATACCCGCCGTGAAGAAACCGGCTCTCGATCGCCCGCCGATCCGCCGCAAGCTCCGGCCCGCGCCCGACGTTCCATTCCGCCTCCAACCCGAACGGCTGCGGATACCACACCAGCGTCCCCCCGATCCGCTGGTCCGTGACCCCGTCCGCCAAACGCCACGGCGTGTACGTCCCCCCGCCCCCCGCCGCCAGCGCCGCCACAGGACTCACGAACGTCCCGTGATACGCCGCAACCCCGGTCTCGAAATACTGCCCCCCGGCCAACTGCCAGGGATAACTCAGCCGCGCCACCACATGCGGTTCCCCGTTCAGATCCAATCGGTTCAACCCCTGCCCCGAATACACCCCAAGCCCCGCCACCCCGTAGTCACCCGACCCCTTCAAACCCGTCCGAACAAGATCCCGAAACCGCGCCCGGATCGCCGCCGGCGCCCAATACCCGAACACCCCGATGTCCCGCTCGCCTTCCACCGCCGTGTTCAACGCGTCCGCCCGCTCCATCGTCAGCCGGTTCTGCGAGGATTGAAGATTCACCCAGCCGAACGGCACCTTCGACTGCCCGAACCGCAGCCGGAACTCCTGGTCCTCGTCCAACGCCAGATCCCCGTAGTAATCCCGCATCGCCAGCGTGTACTCGCCCGACCCCAGCGAGGCGTTGAAGTCGCTCTGCAGATACACAAACAACCGGTCGGTCACGTCCCCGCTCAGAATCAACCGCCCCCGCCGCATCAGGAACGAGGAGGCCTCGCTCACCGACGCGTCGTTCAGCACGTGCAGTTCCGCCCCCTCCTGGTCCAGCACCTCGGTGTACCGGATCTGGGCGTACCCCCGAAAACTGATGCGATCGAACCACTTGGCCTTCGGAACCGCAGCGGCGGCCACCGCCGCGGCCTGCCCGGAACCCGCAGCCGCCGACCCCGCCGCATCCACCGCCACGCCTGAACCGCCCGAAGGCGCCGCTCCCGGCGCCGGAACCGCCGACTCCCCCGGCCGCGGCGGCATCGTCACCGCAGGCACACCCGGCACCGCCGCCCCCGCCGCCCGGGCGTCGGTCTCCGCCGCCTCCACCAGCATCTGATACTCCGCCTCCGTCAGGGAACCCCGGTCCCGCAACACCTTCAGCAGCTTGAGCATCGCCTCCCCGGCGGCGGGCACCGACACCGGGACCGTCGGTACCACCAAGGCCAAACCCAAGGCCAGACTCGATGCCAAACCCTTGCCTGTCCGTCTCGCTCGCATATCGCCTGTCGTCGTTTCCTTCCGCGGATTCACCGCTTCCTCCTGCCTCGGCAGGACCCGCACCCTGCCGCATTCCGCCGCTTTTTGGGAGCCGGATTCATCGACCCCCGGCTTGGCGAACCGCCCCCCCTCGCCCAGACTCCGTCCCGCGACGTCGCCCCCCACCACCGCATCGCCCACGGATGAAACCCTACCTCGACCTGGTCCGGCAGGTGCTCGACCACGGCCGGTTCAAACCGGACCGCACCGGCACCGGCACCTACTCCCTCTTCGGCGCCCAGTTGCGCTTCGACCTCGCCCGCGGCTTTCCCCTCGTCACCACCAAGAAGGTCCACCTCAAATCCATCATCTACGAATTGCTCTGGTTCCTCCGCGGCGACACCAACGTCCGCTGGCTCCAGGAACACGGGGTCTCCATCTGGAACGAGTGGGCCGACAGCTCCGGAAACCTCGGACGCGTCTACGGCGCCCAATGGTGCGACTGGAAAACCGCCGACGGCCGGTCCATCCACCAGATCAACGAGGTGATCGCCCAGATCCGCCGAAACCCCGACAGCCGCCGCCTCATCGTCACCGCCTGGAACCCCGGCGAGGTCGAGGGCATGGCCCTTCCCCCCTGCCATACCCTCTTCCAGTTCTACGTCGCCGACGGCCTCCTGAGCTGCCAACTGTACCAGCGCAGCGCCGACCTCTTCCTCGGCGTCCCCTTCAACATCGCCAGCTACGCCCTGCTCACCCTCATGGTGGCCCAGGTCTGCGGCCTCCAACCCGGCGACTTCGTCCACACCTTCGGCGACGTCCACCTCTACGCCAACCACCTCGACCAGGCTCGCGAACAGCTGTCCCGCGAACCCCGCCCCCTGCCCCGCATGGTCCTCAACCCCGCGGTCGCCGATATCCACGCCTTCCGATACGAGGACTTCACCCTCGAAGGCTACGACCCCCACCCCCCCATCAAGGCACCGGTCGCGGTCTGATCCGACATCCCCGCCCACCGCCACCATTCCCCCACGCGCCACGCCGCACCCCAACCCATGCGCCGTGACCCGCACCCTCCCCCACCGCCACGCCCCTGCCCGCTCTGCGGCGCCTCCACCCCCGCACCCTGGCTCGTCAAACAGGACCTCCACCTCGTCCGCTGCCTGGCCTGCGACCTCGCCTACGCCGATCCGCTCCCGCCCGAAGCCGCCCCGGAACACTACGACCGCCTCGGCCGCCCCTACTACCTGTCCCCCGACAAACTCCAGGGCGATTACGCCTCCGTCCGCTTCACCCGCGAGCTTCGCCTCCTCCGTCGCCACTGCCCCCGCGGCGACGTCCTCGATGTCGGGTGCAGCACCGGCGCCTTCCTCCACCAGCTCCAACGCCGGTTCCCCGGCGATTACCAGGCCACCGGCATCGAGGTCTCCACCGCCGCCCTCGAACACGCCCGCAGCCAGGGCCTCCAGGTCATCGCGGATTCCCTCCTCACCCATGACTTCGCCGACCGCCGCTTCGACGCGGTGACCTTCTGGGCCGTGCTCGAACACCTGCCCGATCCCGCCCCCTTCGTGCGCCGCGCCTTCGCCTCCCTCAAACCCGGCGGCCGTGTCCTCGCCCTCGTCCCCAACCGCCGATCCCTCGCCACCCGCCTGCTCGGCTCCCGCTACCGCTACATCCTCCCCCAACACGTCAACTACTTCACCGCCCCAACCCTCGCCGGCCTCATGACCCGCAATGGCGGCCGCATCCGCAACCACGGCGGCTCCCACTTCAACCCCGCGGTGATCTGGCAGGACGCCCGACGCGGCACCGACGCACCCGTCCCCGACGCCGATCGCGCCGCTCTCCTCAAAACCACCAACCGCCTGAAACAATCGCCCTGGATGCGCCCCGCCCGATCCGCGCTCGCAGCCCTGGAACTTGCCCTCGCCTCCCTCGGCCTCGCCGACAACATCTGGGTCGTTGCCGAAAAACCCCGATCATGACCGCTTCATCCCGGAACCCGGAGCCGCACCCGGACTGGAAGGCCATCGCGGCCATGGCAATGAACCGGGCCATCGGCATGGGAAACCGCATTCCCTGGCATCTGCCGGAGGACTTCCGCTGGTTCAAACAAACCACCCTCGGCCACACGCTGGTGATGGGCCGCCGCACCTTCGAATCCATCGGTCGCGCCCTGCCCGGCCGCCGCACGGTGGTGCTGAGCCGCGCCGGCTTTCATCACGACGAGGTGATCACCATCCCCAGCCTCGACCTGCTCCCAACCCTCCCGCCCCAGGGCATCGTCTTCATCTGCGGCGGCGCGCAGATCTACCGCCAGGCGCTCCCCTCCTGCGCCGAACTGCTCCTGACCCGGGTGAAAACATCGGTCGAAGGTGACGCCTTCCTCCCTCCTTTCGAACACCTGTTCGAACCAGTGGAGATCCTCCGCGACACCCCCGAGTTCACCATCGAACGCTGGCGCAACCTCCAGCTCCGCCCGAAGGGATCAGGATCAACCACGGCGGCCGCCACTTCCGGCCCTACTTCTGAACGACCTCAAACGCCCGGATCCGCGCCCACCGCTCGACCTTCGTCGTCCCCTGATACACCTGAAGACTCACCTTCGGCTCGCCCTTGACCGGCAGATCGCACACGCCGGCCTCCTTCCACTCGGTCATCGCCGGCGTCCGGAACGCCCCCCGGATCTCCCGCCCCACCACCCGGAACCGAACGTCCACCTCGAAGGAGTCCAACGGGATGATCGCAATGGTCCGCGTCCGATCCCCCTCCTCCCGCCCCATCACAATGCTGAGCTGACCGTCCACCAGCTCCTGCCCGATCTTCACCTGGTGCCCGTCGTCGTAATACCAGACGAGATCCACCTGCTCGTATTGCTCGGTCGGACGATTGAACACCCGCACCGACACCTCGACCGGGCCCTGCGCAGGATCCGGAACCGGCCGCACGAAGGTGTTCCTCGCATCGTTGGCCCCGCCCCACATGTTGCCGGGCAACACCCTGACCTCCAAGCCATCCGCCGTCGCCCGCCACGCGTCCTTCTGCTCCCGTAGAATCGTCCACCCAGGCCCAAGCCCGCCCCGGAAATCATCCCGGAACACCGGCGCCGCCCCCATCACCGCCACCCCCGCGCCACCGCCGACCAGCCAGGCACACGCCACCACCCAGAAACCAAGTCTCATAACGAAGCCGACCGTCCCCTCCCCGCCACCCCACGGCAAGCGCTTCGTGGCCGACTCCCCGCCCACACCCCGCCCACACCCGGATCTCCCGCTCCTGAACCGCGAATCGGAACCGCTTCAGGCCGGCTCAGGCGTGCGCCGCGTGATGGTCGTCGCCGTGCCCGTGCCCGTGCCCATGCCCATGCCCGCTATGCCCGTGATGCTTGATGTGCTCGGCATCCGCCTTCGCCTGCTCGGCGATCACCTTGTCCGGATTCTCGTCCTTCACCGAACTGAGCCACCACTTCATCCAGAAAAAGAAGGCGGTCGGCAGACTGGCTCCCACCAGGGTGATCAGCAGCATCTCAAAGGAAGGGGCCTGCCAGGCCATCACGGGCAGCATCGTCAGGGTGGTCGTAGTCATCGCGTGGAGCCCTTCAATGCCCGGTCCAGCCTCCCGCGGCAAGCTTTCAGGGACCAACCCGGGGACCGCAGGCTCCCCGATCCACCGCCACGAATCCGCGGTGCATCGACGACCAAACCGGGTCGCGTCCGGAACCCGTGTCGTGCTCCCGCCCGCGCGGGATCGCCCCGCTCCATCCCGCGCGCAGGGCTGGGCCGCAACACGCACGGTTGCATCCCGGCAGGAGCGTGAAATGATCCACCGCATGCCGGGCCGTAATGATCCCATCCACCCCGGGGCCAGCCTGTTCCCCAGGGCGTCCCTCTGCCTCGCCCTCGCCCTGCTCCTCCTCCCGCCGGACGCCCCCGCCGCCACCGTCCCAGCCCCCAGGACCTCCCCGGCACCCGCCCAAAACCCCGACCCGATCCAGTTCAACCGCGACATCCGCCCCATCCTCTCCGACAACTGCTTCGCCTGCCACGGCTTCGACGCCAAGACCCGGAAGGCCGGCCTCCGTCTCGACACCCAGGAGGGCGCCTTCGCTCCCGCCCGAAGCGGCAAGCCAGCCATCGAACCCGGCAAACCCGACGCCAGCGAACTCTGGGCCCGCATCCAGAGCGACGACCCCGACGACCTGATGCCGCCGGCGGAGTCCCACAAGCAGATCACCCCCGCGCAGAAGGAACTGCTCCGTCGCTGGATCGAACAGGGCGCCCCGTACCAGAAGCACTGGTCCTTCGAACCCCCCGTTGCCACCCCGCCCCCACCCACCCCCCCGGGCACCCCCGTCCGCAATCCCATCGACCGCTTCATCGCCCACCGCCTCGCCGCCGAAGGCCTCGCCTTCTCCCCCGAAGCCCCCCGGGAAACCCTGATCCGCCGCATCGCCTTCGACCTCACCGGCCTGCCGCCCACCCCCGAGGAAACCCGGCTCTTCCTCACCGACACCGAACCCGGCGCCTACGAGCGCATGGTCGACCGCTACCTCGCCTCCCCCCGCTACGGCGAACAGATGGCCCGCCACTGGCTCGACCTCGCCCGCTACGCCGACACCCACGGCCTCCACCTCGACAACGAACGCCAGATGTGGGCCTGGCGCGACTGGGTCGTCCGCGCCTTCAACCGCAACCAACCCTTCGACAGCTTCACCATCGAACAGCTCGCCGCCGACCTCCTCCCCAACCCCTCCCAGGACCAGCTCGTTGCCACCGGCTTCAACCGCAACAACGTCACCACCAGCGAAGGCGGCTCCATCGACGCCGAGTTCATCTTCCGCTACGCCGTCGACCGCACCGCCACCACTGTCCAGGCCTGGCTCGGCCTCACCGCCGGCTGCGCCGTCTGCCACGACCACAAATTCGATCCCATCTCCAAGAACGAGTTCTACTCCCTCTACGCCTTCTTCCACAGCGCCGCCGACCCCGCCATGGACGGCAACATCGCCACCACCCCGCCCACCCTCAAACTCCGATCCCCCGAGGACGAAGCCCACCTCGCCGAACTCGACCGCTCCATCGCCGCCGCCGAGGCCCGCATCCCCCAGGCCCTCGCCACGGTGAACTACACCGACCCCGCCTCCCTCACCCCGCCTCCCCCCGCCCGCACCTTCCGCACCCTCTGGGCCGACGACGCACCCCCGGCCCGCTGGCGGGTCTTCGCCTCCCCGGGCGCCCCCACCGCCACCATCACCTCCGGCCAGGGCCCCGTCGCCAGCGGCAAACGCGCCTGGAAACGCCAGGACACCGGCCTCGCCCAGGACGTCTTCGAAGGCAGCCCATCCCTCGAAATCCCCCTCGACGCCCGCCTCATCGCCTCCGTCTACCTCGACCCCGCCAACCCGCCCCGCAGCATCATGCTCCAGTACCGCACCAGCGACTGGAAACACCGCGCGGTCTGGGGCGATTACGACGCCATCGATTACGGGGCGAAACACACCACCGAACGCGTCCACCAGGGCCCCCTCCCCACCGCCGGCTCCTGGGTCCACCTCGAGGTCGATGCCTCCAGCCTCGGCCTCAAACCCGGCGACAAACTCCAGGGATTCGCCGTCACCCAGTTCGGCGGCACGGTCTACTGGGACGCCATCGGCGTCGCCGGCCGCGTCGAACCGGCCTCCGATCCCCGCCACTCCTTCACCGCCTGGCTCCGTCAGTTCGAAACCAAACCCGCCAAGGACCTGCCCCAGGACATCCGCGCCATCCTCGGCGAATCCACCGTCGAACAACGCGACCCCGACCAGGAACGCCGCCTCAGGGATCACTTCCTCGCCCGGGTCTGCGCCGACACCCGGCCGGTCTTCGAACCGATCCTCGGCGACCTCGCCGCCGCCCGCCAGCGCCGCAACGACTACGAGAACGCCATCCCCTCCACCTTCATCTGGCGCGACCTCGACAAACCCCGCGAAAGCTTCGTGATGGAACGTGGCGCCTACGACCGCCCGGGCGAACGCGTCTACCCCGCCGTCCCGGCCGCCCTCCCCCCGCTGCCCACCACCAACAACCCCACCCGCCTCGACCTCGCCCGCTGGCTGGTGTCCGACGACAACCCCCTCACCGCCCGGGTCACCGTCAACCGCTTCTGGCAGCAGTTCTTCGGCACCGGCCTGGTCAAGACCTCCGACGACTTCGGCTCCCAGGGCGAACCGCCGAGCCATCCCGAACTGCTCGATTGGCTCGCCATCCGCTTCCGCCAGTCCGGCTGGGACGTCCAGGCCCTCGTCCGCCTGCTCGTCACCTCCCACACCTACCGCCAATCCTCCCGCGTCACCCCGGACCTCCTCCGCCGTGACCCCGAGAACCGCCTGCTCGCCCGCGCCCCCCGCTTCCGCCTCGACGCCGAACAGATCCGCGACAACGCCCTCTTCGTCAGCGGCCTCCTCGTCCAGGACATGGGCGGCAAAGGCGTCAAACCCTACCAGCCCCCGAACATCTGGGAACCCGTCGGATTCGTCGGCTCCAACACCCGCGAATACCGCCAGGACTCCGGCCCCGCCCTCTACCGCCGGAGCCTCTACACCTTCTACAAACGCACCGCCCCTCCCCCGTTCATGTCCGCCTTCGACGCCCCGAACCGCGAACAGTCCTGCAGCCGCCGCGAACGCTCCAACACCCCCCTCCAAGCCCTCCAGTTGATGAACGATGTCCAGCACTTCGAAGCCGCACGCGCCCTCGCCGAACGCATGCTCCGCGAAGGCGGCCCCACCGCCGCCGACCGCCTCGGCTTCGCCTTCCAACTGGTCCTCGCCCGCACCCCCGACCCGGACGAACTGACGGTCCTCAACGCGGCGCTCGCCGATCACCTCGCCCGCTACGCCACCGATCCCGACGCCGCACGCGCCGTGGTCTCCTACGGCGAATCCCGCTCCCACCCGCGCCTCCCCGCCCCCGAGCTGGCCGCCTACACCCTCGCCGCCAACCTCCTCCTCAACCTCGACGAAACCCTGACCCGCAACTGACCCCCGGCCCGCCCGCCACCCCATCCTAACCCGTCGCCCCGCGCTTCATCCCCCAGCCCCCACCCCCCGCCATGGACCCCATCCGCACCCATCACCTGCTGCAAACCCGCCGCCAGTTCCTCGGCAACACCGGCCTCCGCCTCGGCAGCGTCGCCCTCGGCTGGCTCATGGCCGGCGCCGCCGGCCGCTCCCGCCTCCTCGCGGCCGCCCCGCCCACCCGCGTCCACCCCGGCCTGCCAGCCCTCCCCCACTTCGCCCCCAAGGCCAAGGCCATCATCTACCTCCACATGAACGGCGCCCCCTCCCAGATCGACCTCTGGGACCATAAACCCCGCCTCGTGGACCACTTCGACAAGGACCTCCCCGACTCGGTCCGCATGAACCAGCGCCTGTCCACCATGACCAGCGGCCAGGATCGCTTCCCCGTCGCCCCCTCCAAGTTCGCCTTCGCCCAACACGGAAAATGCGGCCGCTGGGTCAGCGAACTGCTCCCCCACACCGCCCGCGTCGTCGACGACATCGCCCTGGTGAAGTCCGTCCACACCAACGCCATCAACCACGACCCGGCCTGCACCTTCGTCATGACCGGCAACGAAATCCCCGGCCGCCCCTCCATCGGCTCCTGGCTCGCCTACGGTCTCGGCAGCGAAAACAACGACCTCCCCGCCTTCGTCGTCTTCACCCCGTCCTTCCCCTCCACCGGCAACGGCCAGGCCCTCTACCACCGCCTCTGGGGCAGCGGCTTCCTCCCCTCCAGCTACAGCGGCGTCGCCCTCCGCGGCTCCGGCGACCCCGTCCTCTACCTCCAAAACCCCCCGGGCGTCTCCTCCACCGACCGCCGCCGCATGCTCGACGCCCTCAACGATCTCAACGCCCGCTCCTTCGCCAGCTACGGCGACCCCGAAATCCAAACCCGCATCGCCCAGTACGAAATGGCCTTCCGCATGCAGGCCAGCGTCCCCGACCTCACCGACCTCTCCAAGGAATCCGAGGCCACCCGCGCCAAATACGGCCCCGACGTCAACCGCTCCGGCAGCTTCGCCCACTCCGCCCTCCTCGCCCGACGCCTCGTCGAACGCGGCGTCCGCGTGGTCCAGATCCTCCACCGCGGCTGGGACCAGCACGACAACCTCCCCGTCGCCCTCAAGAATCAGTGCAACGACACCGATCAGGCCACCGCAGCCCTCATCGAAGACCTCAAGGAACGCGGCCTCCTCGATTCAACCCTCGTGGTCTGGGGCGGCGAATTCGGACGCACGGTCTATTCCCAGGGCCGCCTGACCCAGGACAACTACGGCCGTGACCATCACCCCAGGAACTTCTGCATGTGGCTCGCCGGCGGCGGCGTCCAGGGCGGCATCAGCTACGGCGAAACCGACGACTTCAGCTACAACATCGTCGAGAACCCGGTCCACGTGAACGACCTCAACGCCACCATCCTCCACTGCCTCGGCATCGACCACGAACGCTTCACCTTCAAGTTCCAGGGCCTCGACCTCCGCCTCACCGGCGTCGAGCAGGCCAGGATCGTCAAACCCCTGCTGGGCTGAGAACCCGACCGACACGTCGCAGGACCCCTTCCACCCCCGGACGGGCTCCGAACCGCCCGCTCACATCGGCCGCCACTTCTGGTGCTGGTACCGCTCGTACACCCAGCGGTAATCCCGGTTCACCTTCATGTTGCCCCCGCTCCAGTTGAACACACTCCGACCCTCCGCCGAGTCCTTCGCCGCCTTCTGCGTCGTCCCCTCCACCCAGCGGTGATGCTCCGCGTGCCCATCGGCAAAACCGAGGGTGCTCACCTTCCCGTGGAAAATCGCAAAGGGATCCACCCACCCCGGCGTGCCCACGTTGATCACCCACGTGCCCCGGTTGTAATCCCGCGGATCCGCCTCCTCGAGGAACACGATCGCCTGCGAGGGCGTCGGCACCGAAACCAGCTTCTCCCACGGGGTCTGCGCGCCCCCCTCCCAGTCCCGCAACCCGTTCATCCCATTCGCCTTCGAATAACTGTCGAACGCCCAGCCCCGCCCGGGCCGCAGCCGCTTCGTCCGCAGATCCCCAGGACAGTGATAGGTGCCCAGACTGCTCGCATACTTCCATAGCGGCCCGTTCGTCAGCCCCGCCTCCACCCGCCGCATCGCCTCGGTGGTCGTGTTGTTCGCCGCAATGTCCGGCCTCGGCCCCGGCCAGTAACCACCCCCGAACATGTTCCCCAACACCACGTTCCGCGCATCCCGCGGCTCCGTCGGCTGCATCACGTCCTCGTGGTCGTCCGCATACAGCGTGAACGCCAACGCCAACTGCCGCTGGTTGTTCAGACAACTGGCCCCCGTCGCCTTCTGCTTCGCCTGCGCCAACGCCGGCAACAGCATGCTCGCCAGAATCGCAATGATCGCGATCACCACCAGCAGCTCGATCAGGGTGAACCCCCCCACCCTCAACCCCTTCAGTGCCGCTCGGTGTTGTCGAAAGGGCCCTGCCTTCGCAGAGGAGGCCGGATGGCAAGGCTCGGTCCGGGGATCGGTGATGGGCATGGACATGGGCATGGACATGGACGGGGCGGGTTGGAGTTCGGGGAATCCGGGTGAACGACTCCAACAAAGCCAAAGTGCCCCGCCGTCCTCAAGGCCTTTTCTCCCCGGCCCCCGATGTTTCCCATCGCACACCCCCCCGGCCCCGCTATCATCCCAGCCAACCCCGTCCCCATGAACACCTCCTCCCTGCCCACCACCCGCCCGTCCCGTCCGGCCCCCCGCCGTTCCAACCACCCCGCGACCTTCGTCAGCCTCCTCACCCTCGCCGCTCTCACCGGCCTGATCCCCTTCACCCCGCTCCAAACCCGCGCCGGTGCCGACGCCGACGCCGACCCCGGGGTCAAGCCACCCCCGCCTTCACCCCACCGCCAACTGCCCCGCGCCATGCACGGCGCCATGACCGACCGCCCCACCGTCACCGTCGGCCCCCGCGGATCCTCCGCCACCCTCACCGGCTCCGATAACGTCGCCCTCCAGGCCGCGGTCGACTACATCGCCGCCCTCGGCGGCGGCACCGTCGAAATCGCCGCCGGCACCTTCTCCATGCGCGATTCCCTCCACCTCCGCCCCCACGTCACCCTCCGCGGCCAGGGCAGCACCACCATCCTCCGCAAAGCCCCGGCCGCAATCTCACCCCTCGCCCTCGACGGCGACTTCGGAGAGGAACAGGTCACCCTCGCACGACCCGAAGGCTTCAAGGTCGGCGACGGCATCGCCGTCTGGGACAACCACGCGGGCGGCTTCCACACCACCGTGGCCCGCATCACCGGCCGGAACGGTGCCACCTTCGCCTTCAACCGCCCCCTCATGGCCGATTGCATGGTCGCCCAGCACGCCATGGCCGCCACCGTCTTCCCCGTCATCAGCGGTTATGACGCCGAAGGCGCCCGCGTCGAAAACCTCACCATCGAAGGCTCCAGAACCGACAACCCCCACCTCAACGGCTGCCGCGGCGCCGGCATCTTCCTCTACCGCGCCCACGGCGCCGTCATCACCCGCTGCACCGTCCGCGGCTACAACGGTGACGGCATCTCCTTCCAGCAGAGCAACGATGTCCAGGTCACCGACAACATCGTCGAGGACAACGCCTCGCTCGGACTCCACCCCGGCTCCGGCTCCCAACGCCCCCTCGTCTCCAACAACATCGCCCGCCGCAACGGCGAGGACGGCCTCTTCCTCTGCTGGCGCGTCAAGGAAGGCGTCTTCTCCAACAACACCCTCTCCAACAACGGCCGCTTCGGCATCTCCATCGGACACAAGGACACCGACAACCTCATCCAGGCCAACCAGGTGCTCGCCAACGCCCGCGACGGCATCCACTTCCGCAATGAGTCCGAAGGCATGGCCGGCCATCGCAATCGCATCGAGGACAACCTCATCGAGAACAACGGCTCCCAGGCCCCGGCCGCCGGCATCCATGTCGCCGGCGAAACCCGAGACCTCATCCTCCGCAACAACACCATCCGCGACACCCGTCCCGACGGCCTCCGCCGCCAAACCACCGGCATCCGCATCGAACCCAAGGCAGGCCCCATCGCCACCGTCGCCAACCAAATCCAGGCCGACCAACCCATCGACGACCAACGCCTCCCCCAACCCTGATCATCACGCCAGCCGCCTCCTTCCATGCCCAATCCACCCGGCAGTCCCGAACTCCTCCTTCTCGTCGCCGATGCCACCACCGGCAAACCTGTCCCCCAGGCCACGATCCATTACCTCCTCGTCGAGGACCTGGACGATTTCGTCCTGAACCGTCCGGAGCTCAAAAGCGATTCGAATGGCACAGTCGTCATCCGGTACCCAACCGCCGCCCTACGCCTCATGGCGTCCGCCCTTGCCCCTGGTTACGCTCCACGCCGCATCCTGTTCGAACCCGAGTTCGGCGAACGGATCCCCACAACCTACACCCTCAACCTCATCCCCAACGACCGCCCTGTCGGCGGCACCCTGCTCGACCCCGACGGCACGCCGGTCCCCGACGCCGAGATCCGGGTGTTCTTCATGTCCCTGGCCAGCCACTCCAACATCGAAATGGCCCGGGAAGCCGTCGGCACCGCCCAATTGCGCGGAACCACCATCGCCCGAAGCGATTCCCAGGGCCGCTGGTCCACCACCGCCATTCCCCCCGCTCACCCGGGCTTCATGCTGACGGCCAGCCATCCCGGATTCGCCGCTGCCCGGATCATCGACGCCGCCCCCGGCCGGGCCCCCGCCGCGGGTTCCCCCGCGCACGATCCGCTCACCCGGCTCTGGGCAGGTTCCCTGACCACCACCCTCCAGCCCGGCTTCCGAGTCAACGGCGTCGTCCGCGACCGCCACGGTCAACCGGTTCCCGGCGCCGCCCTCGTCCATCAACCGCTGACCGACAACGAACGCCGCACCACCGCCGATGCCCGTGGTGAGTTCACCTGGGACCACGTCCTCCCCGGCCGATTCGCCTTCACCGCCTCCTCCCCAGGCCATGCGCCGATGTTCACCATGGTTCAGGCGACCCCCGGCATGCCGCCGGTCGAGGTCACCCTGGGCACGCCACACCCGCTGCACGTTCGCACTGTCGACCCCCAGGGCGCCGCCATCGAAGGGGTCCACGTCTTTCCCCTTGGCAGGGACGGCGCCCCCGTCCTGGGGTCCGGGAAAACCAACCCGGAGGGTCGCCTCACCTGGCCGGACGCCCCGGCTGGCGAAACCCTCCAGCTCACCCTGCTCAAACCCGGCTGGACCGAAACGAGGGATGTCCCCGTGACCATCGATCCGTCGGAAGGCGAACGCGAACACGTCCTGACACTGACACCTGCTCCGGTTCTCGAGGGCCGGGTCATCGATTCCGTGTCCCGCCTGCCCATCGCAGAATTCCGCGCGATCGCCGGCGGTGCATCGGGCTGGCTGCGCGGCAGCACGCATCACGGATACGACGGTGTCCTGCGTCTGCCCTTTCCCCACCCGAATGCGCGAGGACGCCTTCGCATCGAGGCCCCAGGCTACGAGGCGTTCGTTCTCGAAACCCTCCCCGCAACCCACGAACCCCTCGAAATCGCCATGGCCCGGGCCGAACCCGATCGCGGGTTTCATGGAATCGTCCTCCAACCCGACGGTCGCCCAGCCGGAGGGGTCGAGGTCGCCCTGTTTGACCTGAGCCACACCCACACCCCAATCCGGCTCGACCATCGCGCGCTGGGTCGCGGGAACATGGACTTCCTCGTGGAAACCACCACGGCGGACGGGCGGTTCCGTTTCACCCCTGAGTCCAGCGGACGGGCCCTGATCGCAATCGGGGACGGAGGGCTCGCCGTGGAGGCAGCCGACCGATCCAACCCCGCCAGGGAGATCCGCCTCAAGCCCTGGGGCCGGATCGAGGGCCGGATCGCCCCCAGCCTCCTCAACTCCGACGGGTGCGAGGTTTGGATCCAGCCGATGCCCGACAAAACCGGTCTGCACCTGATGCTCTCACGGTCCAACTCCCGCCCGGATGCCTCCGGCGCCTTTTCCTTCGACTCCCTCCCGCCGGGCGCCTACCTCGTCAGCTTGCGCACCACCAAGCACGGGCCGGAGCACCATCGCCGCATGGTCACGGTCGAACCCGGCGGTTGCGTCCAGGTCACCCTGGCAGACCCAGGCCCCAGGGTGCGCGGCCGACTCGCGATCCAGCCGGCACCCGCCCCGCACACCACCCAGGGCAGCCTCTGGGTCAGTCTCGCCTCGAACACCCTGCCTCCCCCGTTCCGCTTCCCAGCCTTCGCCACCCCTCCAGCCCCGGATGAACTCAACCGCCTCCGGCAGGAGGCAGGTCGCGTCAGCACCCTGCGTTCGGCGGTGATCGTGGCGGAGGTCGCCAGCGACGGCTCCTTCACCAGCCTGGAAGGCCTGCCCCCGGGCGATTACCGGCTCGGGGTCCATGTCCTGGACCTCGAGCAACCCGCCTTGCGCAAATTGTCCGACAAACTCCCCCCGGAACTCCAGGAGGCCAACCGCCGCACCTTCGCCCGCCATCGCGCCGCCCATGGCACCCCCGTGGTCGAAGTCCCCTTCACCCTGCCCCAGCCCCACGACAGCAACCCGTCCCCCGACGTCCACGACCTGGGCGACATCGACGTGCGCCTCGGGCCGGGCGGTGGCTGAGAGCCCCCTTGCGCCAGGCCCGCCCGCCAACCATGGTTCGCGGCACGCCGAGCCGACCATGACCGCGCCCATCCTTTTCGGACTCGAAACCGAATTCGGCATCGCCCGCGGCCAGAATGCCGACCTCGACGTCGTCGCCGAATCCATCGCCCTCGTCCGAAGCGCCACCGAGCCAGGCGTGCTCATGCGCTGGGATTACGGCGAGGAAAACCCCCACCGCGACGCCCGCGGCTTCGAGGTCGCCGAACTCCGCCAGGACCACGACGAGGCCGGTTACCTCGACGCCGATTCCCGTCGCGAACTGACCTTCACCGAGATCAAGAGCGACCTCGTCCTCACCAACGGCGCCCGCTTCTACAACGACCACGCCCACCCAGAATACTGCACCCCGGAATGCACCCGGTTCTCCGACCTCGTGCTCCATGACCGCGCCGGCGAACGCATCGTCATGGCCTGCGCCGCCGCCCGCTCCCGCGAAACCGGCGAAACCGTCCGGATCTACAAGAACAACACCGACTTCGCCGGCCACAGCTACGGTTGCCACGAAAACTACCTCGTCCCACGCGACCTCCCCTGGAACAGCCTCGCCAACGCCGTCCTCGCCTTCCTCGTCACCCGCCAGATCTTCGCCGGCGCCGGCAAGTTCGGCTTCGAGGAGGAAAACCGCCTCGTCGGCCCCGGCTTCCAGATCTCCCAGCGCAGCGACTTCTTCAGCGAACTCCAGAGCGTCGACACCATGCAGTGCCGACCGCTCATCAACACCCGCGACGAACCCCACGCCGACCCCGCCCGCTGGCGCCGGTTCCATGTGATCCTCGGCGACGCCAACCTCTCCCCGTTCGCCACCTGGCTGAAAACCGGCTCCACCGCCCTCGTCCTCGAAGCCATCCTGCGCGAACCCCGCCGCCCCTGGCCCCGCCTCGCCTCCCCCCTCGCCGCGGTGCGCAGCATCTCCCGCGACCCACGCTGGCGCTGGGAACTCGACCTCGCCGCCTCCGGACCCCGCCCCCGCCCCGCCACCGCCATCGATGTCCAGGCCGCCTACCTCGCCGCCGTCCGCGAACGCTGCGACCTGTCCCACCCCGAACGTCGCGCCCTCGCCGACGCCTGGGGCCAGGTCCTCGATGACCTCGCCGCCGACCCCGCCCGCTGCGCCAACCGCCTCGACTGGGTCGCCAAACATCAGCTCATCCGCAACTTCCAAAACGCCGAGGGCATCGCCGACAACGACCCCTGGCTCCGCAGCCTCGACCTCGAATACCACCGCCTCGACCCCGAAGCGGGCCTCTACTTCGGCCTCGAACAGTCCGGCGCATTCCTCGGCGTCCCCCCCGACCCCGACGTCGAGGCCGCCATCCATACCCCACCGGACAACACCCGCGCCGCCATCCGCGGCGCCTGCATCCGCCGCTTCCGCCCCGCAATCCTCTCCGCCCAGTGGGACCACGTCACCCTCCAGACCCGCCAGGGGCCCCTCCGCGTCGACCTTACCCGCCTCTTCGACCCGCACGACGTCGCCAGCACCCTCGCCGCCATCAACGCCGCCCCGACACCCGACGACTTGCGCTTTCCCAGTTCGCGCAGAGAGTAACCGCCAGTCTGGACTCAGCCATGATGCCCGAACAAAGCCAGAAGGTGCGCCCCTCCGGTTCCGGCCCCTCACCCGGCGGCGGGGAGGGTCCCAAGGCCCCCGAGGTCGACAAACCCAACACCGAGGAACTGCTCAAGCGGATGAGAAAGGTCGACCCCGACCAGGCCCGCCGTTACCGCCAGCGGACCGGCCAGTGACCCGGCACCCACCCCGCCGGAACCCCGCCCTTCGGCATGCACCCCCCAACACCCCCGCCGCCGCACACCCCCCCGGTCGCGGGTGACTTCTTCGCCCTGCTCGCCCGCCACCAACTCGCCCCCTGGACCGGACCCGCCTCCCGCGCCCCGGTGGAAACCACCGCCACCACCGTCTTCGCCTTCCATTGCGCCGACGGCGTCCTCGTCGCCGGCGACCGCCGCGCCACCGCCGGCAATGTCATCGTCACCGACCAGATCGAGAAGGTCCTCGAACTCGACGCGTACTCCATCCTCGCCATCGCCGGCGTCCCCGCCACCGCCTTCGAAATCGCCCGCGCCCTCCGGACGTCCTTCGAATACTACCGCCGCAGCCAACTCCAACCCCTCAGCCTGCCCGCACGCGTCCGCGCCCTGTCCCGCGCCCTCCGCGACAACCTCCCCCTCACCCTCCAGGGCGTCGGCATCGTCGCTCCCCTCTTCATCGGCCTCGACCCGGCCTCCTCCCCCGCACGCCCGGAAATCTTCTTCTACGACCCCCTCGGCGCCCAGTTCCAGGCCGTCGGCTTCGCCGCCTCCGGCTCCGGCGCCGTCACCATCCGCAGCCTCCTCCGTTACCACGAACAGTTCGGCACCCCGACCCCAGCCCGACTCCCGCTCACGGACGCCGTCCGCTTCGCCGTCCGCCTCCTCCGCGTCGCCGCCGAATTCGATTCCGCCACCGGCGGCGTCTCCCCCGAGTCCGCCCGCTTCGCCACCCTCAAGCTTCTCGGACCGGACGGCATCCGCACGGTGACCGACGCCGAACAGCAGGCCTGGACGTCATGACCGAAGATCCCTACCGCTGGCTGGAAGCCATCGCCAACCGCCGCGAGTACATCCGAACCCAGCTCGCCGGCGGCTCCCCCGTGCTCGCCGCCAGCCTCCCCGAAGGCGTCCTCCTCCTCGGCCTCGGCTCCGGCCAGAGCAAGGTGTTCGAAATCTTCGACCGCCAGGCCCTCGCCGGCCTCGGTCACCCCGCCGACCTCGAACGCGTCCGCCAATCCCTCATCGACGCCGCCCACCTCGAGGCCTTCACCCGCGCCCCCGAGGACGTCTCCCTCCGCCGCCTCGTCAGCCAGGGCCTCGGCCCCCAACTGAAGGCCGCCTTCGAACATATCTTCGCGCCCCCCTTCCTCGTCCGCCTCATCCTCGCCGAGGTCGGCCCATCCCAGACCGACGATCTCCTCGTGAAAATCGGCTTCGACGGCGCCTTCACCCTCAACCGCGCCGTCGCCGTGGTCGCCGAAAACCCCGACATCGAGGCCGCCGCCGAATCACGCCTCCGCGAAGCCATCGACCCCGCCGCCGACGCCCGCACCGTCGCAGCCGTCCTCCTCCAGGAATGGCAGCGCCTCCGCCAGGCGGACCCCGCCGCCCCCGGGGCCCCCTCCCCCTCAGCCACAGCCCAGGTCATCGAAGCCGCCCTGCTCACCCGCATCCCCGGCAGACAGGCCCGCTTCCAACCCCTCGACGCCCCATCCCTCGGCATCCCCACCCCCCACCCGACCCCGCCCGCCACCCCACCCGCACGCCCATGACCCGCGTCGTCGGCCTCGAGACCGAGTACGGCTGCCTCTCCGAGGATCCCGCCGGCCCGGCCAGCACCGTCGGCCTCGTCCGCAACTGGCTCTTCGACAACCGCCGCTACGGACTGCCCGACGTCTTCCAGCGCGATTGGGACGAACCCCCCGGCAACGGCGGCTTCCTCTTCAATGGCGGCCGCGCCTACGTCGACATGGGCCACCTGGAGTACTGCACCCCCGAGTGCCTCAAACTCCGGGACCTCCTCGTCTACGACCGCGCCGGCGACGCCCTCCTCAACGACGCCATCGCCGGCCTCGGCCTCTCCCAACGCGCCGGCTTCGTCCGCAACAACGTCGACCACTTCTCCGGCGCCACCTTCGGCTGCCACGAAAACTACCTCCTCCGCCGCACCGCCTCCCTCTCCGAACGCAACGTCCTCTCCCTCCTCGCCTTCCTCACCCTCCGCGTCCTCTACACCGGCGCCGGACGCGTCGGATCCTCCCTCGGCAGCGAAAACCGCGGCGACCACCTCCGCGACGGCGCCGATCAGCACTTCCAGATCAGCCAGCGCGCCGACTACATCAACAACGAGCTGTTCGAGTGGGTCCAGTTCAACCGCGCCATCATCAACACCCGCGACGAACCCCTCGCCGACGCCCGCCGCTTCCGCCGCCTCCACCTCCTCCACGGCGACACCAGCGTCCTCCCCGCAACCCTCGCCCTCAAGGTCGGCACCACCGCCCTCGTCCTCGACCTCCTCGAAATCAACCACCTCCCCGACGTCGCCCTCGCCGACGCCGTCGCCACCTTCCGCCAGTTGTCCCACCAGACCTCCGGCCCCTGGCTCACCCACCTCGCCGACGGCTCCTCCTCCGAGGCCCTCGATCTCCTCGCCCGCTTCCACACCCTCGCCCGCACCGAATTCCACGGGCGCGACCAGGAAACCGACGACCTCCTCGCCCTCTGGGCCGACACCCTCGAAGGCCTCGCCAACAACCCCCAATCCCTCGTCGGCCGCATCGATTGGATCACCAAACGCTGGCTCCTCGACCAGTTCGTCGCCAGCGAGGGCATCCCCTGGACCGACCCCTGGCTCCGCTCCCAGGACCTCGAGTTCCATCATATCCACCCCGACCGCTCCCTCGGCCTCGCCCTCGACCGCACCCCGGACCCCTGGCGCATCACCCCCGACGACATCACCGCCGCAAGACTCCTCCCCCCCGCCGACACCCGCGCCCACGCCCGCTCCGCCCTCATGGTCCACGCCCGCCAACCCGGCCGCCGCTACTTCGTCGACTGGGAAATCGTCGACCTCGAAGGCAACGAAACCATCCACCTCCAGGACCCGTTCGACGCCGCCCCACCCGCGCTCCGCCCCATCGTCCCCTTCACCCCGGGCAACCTGACCTGAACCCCCACCCCATCCCACACCCCACGCCCGCCCAGGCATCCGCCCACCCTCACCGCCCCACCACCCGGTAGAACCCGGCGCTCCCCGACGGACCCGCATGCCGGTATGTCCCCTCCCCGGATTCGGCGGTCACCGTGCCCACCGTGCTCCACGCCTCGTCCCCAAGCTCCCCCTTGACCTGGATGTCATAGCTCCGACCCGCCCGCGCTGCCCAACGGATCAGAAACGCACCGTCCACCCACACCGCATCCCTCAGCAGAATCCCCGCCGCGTTCCCCACCTCGAGCCGCGCGTCCCGGCTCACCGCCTCCCCGAAGGCGTTCCGCACCACCACCGAATACGCCGCGGCGTCATCCTCGTGGACATCGGCCAGCGTCAGCACCGGCCTCGTCCCGCCCTCGATCGCCTGACCGTTCCGCCGCCACTGGTACGTCACCGGCGCCGACCCGTTCCCCGACACGACGAAGGTCGCCACGCCACCCGGTCCGACCGTCACGTCCTCCGGCTCCATCAGGATCACCGGCGCAGCCGCCCCCAACGGCACCGGCGCCGGACCCGCCCTCCGTGCATAAACAGCGATCGACCTCGCGAACGGCGGCGTCCCGAGTTCGATGCCGGCCGCCGCATCCACCACCTCGAAGCGCTGCTCCGAAAGCGCACGACCACGGAAGGTGTCCCACCAGGTCGCCGAATAAGCGCCCGGCTCCAACCCCCGGACCTCCACCACGCCGGTCGCCTCCGGCACCGCGTTGGTGTCGAAGATCCGTGACCGATGCCAGATCCACGCCGCGTGGAACCCGCCGTTGCCGATGGCGTAGGCCCCCAACTCGGAGGCGTACGGATCCAGCGTGATGTCCGCGATCTCCACCCAGTCCAGCCCCGGGTTCCAGATCCGCAGGGTGTGCGGACCCGCAGGCACCGACACGGTGGCGGTGAAGTTCGTCGAACGATCCGAGGCCGACCTCGGAAACACGATGTTGGTCTGCACCACCCCGTTCCGCAGGATCTGAAGCCCCGCCCCGGACATCGCGATGGTCCGCAGCCGCACCGAAAACGTTCCCGCCTCCGGATAATCGACCAGGAACGTGTAGCCGTTCGGGGTCATCTGCCGGTGGTAGTTGCCCTGGAGAAACGCCGGGGCACCCGAAACCCCGGCCGGCGCGTTCGCACCCACCGTGAAGGTGTCCTGCACCGCCGTCCCCCACCCGCCCCCGAACCCAAACGTCAGCGCCCCGTTCCCACCCCCGCTGACCTTCGGCTCCGACTTCCCCAGCACCCCCTGGTCCGCCAGTCCCGACGCCGCCACGAACCCGGACAGCGCCGCAAACAGATCGTACGATCCCTCCGCATCGATGGTCTCCCACCACCAGGGACAGGCCGCCCCCGCGTCCGCCGCCATCAGGCTCGCCCAGATCGGCGCATGCACCCACAGCCGCGGCGGCGAACTGGCGTCGTGCGGCGTCGATTCCCCCATGAACACCGGTTTCACCGCCGACCCGCCCCCCGGCTCCGGGTTCGGCGGATTGCGGCTCGAGAGAATCGTGTCCGCCGAATAGTTGTGCACCTGGTGGAAATCCATCGCCCCCCAGTGCGCTTCCCCGAAGTGATCCGAACTGGTGGTGATCAGATGCCCCCACGGGTCCTGCTCCCGGATGAACGCCGCCATCTCCGCATGCCAGGCCGCGATCACCGCCCAGTTCCCCGCCCGCCCGGCATCGGTGAACTGAACCTCGTTGAACAGCTCCCACGCCATGATCGACGGCGAACAACCCCACCGCGCAATCGCGTACCGCAGCTTCCGCCGCGTCAGCGCCCGCGCGGTCGGATCCGTGAAGAACCCCACGGGCCCCGACAAAAACCCGCCGTTCGCCGCGTTGTAGGGATTGTCCGACCAGTTCGGGTTCACCGTCGTCGAATACTGGCCGTGATGCTGGAAAACCATCTGGAGCCGGATGCCCGACGCCTCCGCCGCGCCCACCAGCGTGTCCCAGTACCGCGCCCGCCCCAGATCCAACACCCCGAACCCGCCCGCAGGCCGCGGCCAGTCCAGATTCAAACCCATGCCCACCCCGGTGAAGAACGCGGTCATCCAGACCCTCGACCAGTTCTCCCCCGCCGCCCCCATCCTTCGAAACAGATCCTCCGCCCGAAACCCCGGTCGACTCCACCCGACGTTGTGGCCCACCGGGAAATACCGCCGCCCATCCCCCGTCACAAAACGCCTCGCATCCGACGGATCCACCCGCACCTGCCCCGCATCCACCGGAAACCCCACCACGTCCCACTCGGCAGGCTGGAGATCCCCAACCTGCCCCGGCTCCCCGTTGACCCGGATGCCCGTGATCCGGTGCTTCCCCGGCCGAGTCGGACTGTGCCGCACCCGCCACACCACCCCCCCATCGTAAAAGGCCGGAAGCACCCGCGTCCGCCCGTCCGGCTCCACCAGGCTCACCCGGACATCCACCCGCTCGTGATCGAACAGCACCACCGGATCCGACGACAACCCGTCCAGACGAAACACCGCCTCGATCCGCGCAAACGCCCCTCCCCCGGGCACCAAGCCCGCGCCCGCCAGCCTGGGCGTCTCCGCCACCGCCCGCGTCGACACCGCAATCAGGGCGCACCCCAACAGCACGAACAAACACCGGATGAATCGGGACCTGGATTTCACGAAGCCTGTCCGGCCACCCTGCCAACCCACCGCCCCCGCGCAAGTCACCACACCGTGCCCCGTTCGGCCGGCATCGCGGAACTCAGGTGCCGCAGAACGTCCGGTACCGACCACACCCCGGCCCGGCCGGAGCGGTGTACTCCGCCGGAACCCCGGTCCCGTCGAAGGGCCGCGCCAGCACCCCCAGCAGCCGCCGCAACGGCCCCGGATCCCCGCCCTCCACCGCGGCCAGCGCTTCCTCGACCTTCAGGTTGCGCGGAATCACCGCCGGATTGTGCCGCCGCATCTGCTCCGCGACCTCCCGCCGGGTCTGCGGCTGACGCCCGAGACGATCCTCCCACGCCCGGTGCCAGCCATCGAACGCCGCCTCCGCCGCCCAACCCGTCACCGGCCGCTCCTCACCCGAGAGATCCCGGAACGCATTGGTGAAATCGATCCGGTTCGCCCGGAGATGCTCCAGCAACCCGTCGATCAACCCACGGTCCCCTTCCTCCCCGGTGAACAGCCCCAGCTTGGCCCGCATGCCGGACAGCCACGCGTCGTTGTACCGCCCCGCAAAGGAACCGACCGCCCGCTGCGCCCGCTCCAGCGCCCTGCCTTCGTCCGGGTCCAGCAGCGGCAGCATGGCCTCGGCCAACCGCGCGAGATTCCATTGCGCGATGACCGGCTGGTTCCCGTACGCGTACCGCCCATGGGTGTCGATCGAACTGAATACCGTCGCCGGATCGTACGCCTCCATGAACGCACAGGGCCCGTAGTCGATGGTCTCCCCCGACAACGCCATGTTGTCCGTGTTCATCACCCCATGGACGAACCCGACCAGCATCCACCGCGCCACCAGCCCCGCCTGCGCCGCCACCACCGCCTCCAGCAGCGCCGCGTGCGGTTCCTCCACCCCCCGAAGCCCCGGGTAATGCCGTTCCAGCGTGTGCTCCGCCAACGCCCGCAGCGCCTCCAGATCCCCATGCGCCGCCGCCCACTCGAAGGTCCCCACCCGGATGTGGCTCGCCGCCACCCGCGTCAGCACCGCCCCCGGAAGCGGCCGCTCCCGAAACACCGGCTCGCCCGTCGAAACCACCGCCAGACTCCGCGTGGTCGGTATGCCCAGCGCGTGCATCGCCTCGCTGATCACATACTCCCGCAGCATCGGCCCAAGCGCCGCCCGCCCATCGCCCCGCCGCGAATACGGCGTCGCCCCCGCGCCCTTGAGCTGGATGTCATACCGCCCACCGCCCGGCGTGAGTTGTTCCCCCAGCAGAATCGCCCGCCCGTCCCCCAGCACCGTGAAATGCCCGTACTGATGCCCCGCGTACGCCTGCGCAATCGGGCGCGCCCCGCCCGGCAATGCGTTCCCCGCAAACAACTCCGCACTCTCCTCACGCCCCAGAATCTCCCCGTCCAACCCCAGTTCCCCGGCCAACACCCCGTTGAACAGAACCAGCCCCGGATCCCGCACCACCGCCGGTCGCACCGGCGCATAAAGTCGCTCCGGCAAACGAGCGTACGAATGGTCCAACCGCCAGCCGGCGGCGGAGGTTGCGGCGGATTCTTCAAGAGTCATCGTGTCTGCCCCCGGGCGGTTCCCCCATCGGCCCCCTCAGCGTGCCCGGGTTCCGCCCTCCGTCAAACCCCCTCCCACACCACCGCCCACCCCATACTCCCCCACCGGATACCCCGCGCCATACCGCACCACCCACTCCCCGCCCGCCGTCGGATAACGCAACACCTCACGCCGCTCGAAATCCGTCGCCCCGCGACGACGCACCATCTGCGGCGACCCCGGATCCAGATACCGACCCGCGACGTGCGCCAGGATCCGCGTCCGATCCCCCAGCGAGTGTCCCGTCCCGGTGAACACCTCGCCGTCCACCCGATCCGCCGTCACCCGGATGTGGGTGAAGTCCAACCCCCCGGACCCCATCGCCGCCGCGAACTCATCCGCACCCGGACACACCCCGTCGTCCACCCCGTGAACCGTCAGAATCCGCGCCTCGCAACCCCAACGCTTCATCAGGGCAAGATGCCCCGGATCGGCCGGATCCCGGATCGCCCGCGCATCCTCGCTGAGATGAAACGGATGCCCGGCATCCCGAACGTACCGCGCGTTCAACTCACTCCCGCCCGGAAGCCCGAAAGCGATGTCGTCGGTGAGCTTCTTCATCCCGCTGATGTCCACCACCACCGCAAAGGTCCGCGGCGCCAGCTTGTTCGCCATCAGACAGACGTTCCCTCCCCCGCTCCCGCCGGTGGCGTACACCCGCGACCGGTCAAACTCCACACCCCTCCGCGCAAGCCCATCCCACACGAAGTGCAAAGCCCGCAGCGCATCCAGCGCCTGCAACCACCCGAAGTCGTACGGCTCGGCATCCTCGATCGCCGCCTTCCGGCCGCTCTGCAGGTAGTCCACCCCGATGGCCACCACGTCGTAGGTGTCCGCCAGAAACCCCGGATCCGCCGTCCCCGCAAACCCCGTGCCGCCCCAGTTGTGCAGCGAAAGCATCAGACCCGTCGACGCCCGCACCGCCCCGGGGCCCCCAGCCGCACCGCCTGGATACCGGACATGGACCGCAATCCCCCGCGGCCCCGGACGCAACGGCCATTCCTGCGCCGGAATCACCACCGTCCCCGAACGCTCCGGCAGCGCCGGCCACCCCGAAACCCCGCCTTCCCCCACCAACTCCGCGCCAGCCCCGCCACGCGCCATCGAACCACCCAGCAACACCGCAAGAATCAGCACGCCCACCCGCACACCCGCCCGCCACGCCCCATGCGCCGCAACCGCAACCCCGGCTCGGGATCCCGTCCCCGCCCCGGTTCCCCACGCTGCCTGCCACCTGCCGGACATGTCGGTTGTGCCGCCGGGTTTCGTGATCCTTCACCGCCGGCAGGCGGAGGAGGGCATCCCGGTGCGATGCACCGGTTACTTGGTGATCCCGACCTGCGGGGGCGCCATCGGCGCTTCGAGATTGAACTTCAACAGGGTCGACCCCTGACGCTGACGCACCGTGGCCAGCGCCTTGTTGTAGTCGGTCAGCGCCCGCGTCTCATCCAGACGCGCCTGGGTGAGATCGCGCTGCAGCCGCAGCACCTCGAAGCTGGTGCTCTTGCCGTTGGCGAGCTTGGTCTCCTCGGCCTTCAAGGCCTCCTCGGCGAACCGCCGCGCCGCCTTGGTCGCGCCCGCCCGCTGGAAGCTGGACTGCGCCTGCTGGATCGCGTCGCTGACCCCGACCATCACCTGCTGCCGGAACTGACGCAGCCGGAGCTCGGCCTGCGCACGCTCGTCCTTGCTGGCCCGGTAGTTCTCCCGCGCCCGCCGGTTGCTGAGCGGGAACGAAAGCACCGCGCCGTACGCATGCCGCGGCGCCGTCCGATCGCCGACCTGCCGGAGCGCATCGATGAACTCCACGCCGTTGCCCTGCCATCCCACCGCCCCGAAGATGTCCAACTGCGGGAAAAGCTGGTTGCGCAGGAAGCGCGTGGTCAGATCGCGGCGCTCGAGGTCGATGATCAGGGCGTGCAGGTCCGGCCTAAGCTGAAACGCCTGCTCCCATCCCACCCGATCGTCCAGATCCGCGGGCATCGCGCTCAGGGGCTCCGCGGGAACAATCTCCACGGAGTGCCATTCCTCGAACTCGTCGGTCAGAAGGTTCTTCAGGACGTTCTGGGTGAACTCCACGCTGCGGCGCGCCTCGATCAACGCCGCCTCCGAGGTCGCCATCTGCGCCTGCGCCTGGCGCTCGTCCAGCTGCGCCATGGTCCCGACCGCCACCCGCTTCTTGTTCTCGTCGTAAAGCTTCCGCGCGAGTTCCAGCGCGATCTCCGCGCTTTTCACATTCTCGCGGCCCGCGATCAGATCATAGTAGGCCGTCTCCACGCTGCTCACCGTGTTGATCAGCCGCAGGCGAAGGTTCAGATCGGACACACGAAGGTCCTTCTTCCGCAGCCGGATGTTCAACCGCGTGCTGTCGATCCAGAAGTTCCGCAACAACGGCTGCCGGAGTTCACCCACCAGGAGCTGCGCCCGGCTGTTCTCGAACTCCCGCTCCATGGTGATCAGGTTCGTCCCCACCAGCGTCGAGAACGGCTCCAGACCGTAGGTGTTCGCCGCGAACGCCGAGATGTTGTACGTCATGCCGCCAGGCACCAAACCCCGCAACGACCCCGTCAGCGTGTCCGACTCCGTCTCGCGCCCCTCATACCGCCGCGCCTGCGCATCGATACCGCCAGGATCCTGGTTGTAGTCGTGCTGCGCCTGCAGGGTCAGCGTCGGATCGTAGTCCCCGTACACCACCCGCAGGTTCGCGTCCGCAATCAGCGGATTGTACCGCTCGATCTGAAGGTCGAAGTTGTTCTCCAACGCCAGGGTGATGCACTGCTCCAACGACAGTTGCCGCGTCCCCCCGGCCCCGGCTCCCCCCCCGGCCTCCGCTCCCCAGGCCATCGGTCCACTCGCAATCAGTGTCGTCGCAACAACCGTTCGAAACAGGGAGGACTTCGGGCGCATGGGGCCGGCAGGTTGGCCATTGCCCGCGATTTCGTCAAATCTCCGCCGGCCCACATTCGCTTCCCCACACCATATTTCCCCCGCCCCAACCCCCAACGCCTACCAACCGCGCAAGCTTCTCCAAAACCCCGATCTCCACCTCTGTGGACTTCCCTTCCACTCCCGCGCCATCCTCCCCCCAACTCCCTCCATGAACCACACCCTCGCAGCGGCAGGCGTCCCGCCCGGCGGCCCGGCGAAATCCCCCGAGCCTCATCGTCCCCATCCGTGTCGTAGCCTTAGAGCCCGTCTGAAAATTCGAAGGGGTCCTGTTTTCGAGGAAAAGGCCGGATGGCGAGGCGCGACGAGGGAGCATACCCGCCAGAGGTCTGTGACCGAGGAGCAACGAAGCCAGCCGGCCTTTTCCTCGAAAACCCTTCGGGCGACGGTTCTTTTGGGCTGGGCCTGTGTTGGCTCGGCCGTTACAGCCCGCTGCGGGGATGCACCGGCCTCGCCGCCTTGGCCCAGCCCAAAATCCCTCGTCGCAGGACCCCTTCCAATTTTCAGACGGGCTCTTAGCGAACCCTCCTTCCCACAGGCCTGAGTCAACCCACGCCAACGCCATGAGCGCGCCTCATACCTCCCCACCCCACCGCCCTTCCACCCGAGGCCGCTCCCTCGCCCTCGCCGCCGCCGCCGCCAACCCCTCCCTGCCCACCCATGCCCAGGGACTCTTCGACCTCCCCAAGCCCCCCCAGCCGTCCCGGAAATGGGAGGAACTCCCCCCCATCTTCGTCAGCGCCACCCAAATCCCCGCCTCACCCGACAACCTCCCCAACTCGGTCTCCACCGTCACCCTCGAAACCCTCGAACGCCAGGTCCCCCGCACCACCCCCGACGCCCTCCGCGACCTGCCCTCCGTCATGATCCAGAAAACCGCCCACGGCCAGGGCTCCCCCTTCCTCCGCGGCTTCACCGGCTTCCGCACGCTCTTCCTCATCGACGGCATCCGCCTCAACAACTCCACCTTCCGCGACGGCCCCAACCCCTACTGGAACACCGTCGACAGCCTCGCCCTCGATCGCCTCGAGGTGGTCCGCGGTCCTTCCTCCGTCCTCTACGGCAGCGATGCCATCGGCGGCGCGGTCAACGCCTTCACCCGGTCACGCCGCGAGTTCGGCCCGGGCGTCGACTGGGACTCCGGGGTGTCCTACCGCTTCGCCTCCGCCGAACGTTCCCATATCGGCCGCGCCGAGACCGGCGCCAACCTCGGCCCCACCGTCGGCCTCAACGCCGGCCTCTCGTTCAAGGACTTCGGCGACCTCCAGGCCGGCGCCAACACCCGCCGCCAACCCCGCACCGGCTACGCCGAATGGGACCTCGACGCCAAGGTCCAGTGGCTCATCCACCCCAACCAACAGCTGGTCTTCGCCCACCAGACCGTCGACCTCGACAACGCCTGGCGCACCCACGGCACCGTCCACGCCCAACCCTGGCGCGGCACCCTGGCCGGTTCCGACCTCGCCCGCATCCACGACCACCTGCGCCACCTCGATTACCTCCAGTACCACGCCGTCGACCTCGATGGCTTCGTCCAGGAGGTCCATGCCCACGTGTCCTTCCACATCCAGGACGAGGACGAGGACCGCACCCGCGGCGACGGACGCCGCGAAGTCCAGGGCACCTACGTCGATACCCTCGGCGTCTCCCTCCAACTCCAAACCCCCACCGCCTTCGGCCGGTGGGTCTACGGCACCGATTACTACCACGACTGGGTCGACTCCCGTTACCGCCGTTACAACGCCGCCGGCAGCCTCCAACAGGTCCGCCGCCAGGGGCCCGTGGGCGACGACGCCACCTACGACCTCGCCGGCCTCTACGCCCAGAACACCATCCCCCTCCTCGACGACCGCCTCCAACTCACCGTCGGCGGGCGCTACAACCACGCCGCCGCCGACATCGACCGCGCCGAAACCCCCGACACCGGCCAACCCCTCGCCATCTCCGACCACTGGAACAGCCTCGTCGGCAGCGCGCGCGCCCTCGCCAGCCTCGATCCCGAAGGCCGGTGGCGGGTCTTCGGCGGCGTGTCCCAGGGCTTCCGCGCCCCCAACCTCTCCGACCTGAGCCGCTTCGACATCGCCGGCCCAGGGGAACTGGAGGTGCCCGCCGACAACCTCAACCCCGAGGAGTTCCTCACCCTCGAAGCCGGAATCCGCACCCGCCTCGGCCCCGTCCGCGCCGAAGCCGCCCTCTACCGCACCTGGATCGATGACCTCGTCGTCCGCGTCCCCACCGGCACCACCGCCCCCACCGGAGAAGCCATCGTCGCCAAACAGAACTCCGGCAACGGCCACATCCACGGCGCCGAAGCCACCCTCGCCGCCGACCTGTCCGACGCCCTCACCGCCTGGGGCTCCTTCTCCTGGATGGAAGGCCTGCTCGAAACCCCCGTCACCGCCGGCGGACCGTCCACCGACGAACCCGTGAGCCGCCTCATGCCCCGCACCTTCCAGGCCGGCCTCCGCTGGCAGTCCAGCGACCGCCGCCTCTGGGCCGAGTTCGCCGCCACCTTCGCCGCCGCCCAGCAACGCCTCTCCGCCGCCGACCGCCGCGACAACCAACGCATCCCCCCGGGCGGCACCCCCGCCTACGAGGTGTTCCATCTCCGCGGCGGCTGGCGCCCCTCCGAACGCACCTCCCTCACCCTCGCCGTCGAAAACCTCGCCGACACCGACTACCGCATCCACGGCTCGGGCCTCAACGAACCCGGCCGCAATTTCATCGTCGCTCTCGACCTCCGCTTCTGAGCTCCGCCGCCGCCGCCTCCAGCCCCGCCACCAGCTCCCCCCACGCCTCCTCCCCCGTCTCCCACCCCCCGCTGAACCGCAGCATCCGGTCGCTCTCGTCCGCCCGATATCCCATCGCCGCCAGAACGTGCGACGGCTTCTCCTTCCCGCTCGCACACGCGCTGCCCGTCGACACCGCAAACCCCAGCCGGTCCAGCTTCACCACCCATCGCCGCCGACAATCGTCCGCCGGCGGCATCAGCACCGACACCGTGTTCCATAACCGCCCCGCTCCCCCGGCCCCCACCACCTCCACCCCCGGCACCCGCGCCCGAACCTCACGCTCAAACCCCTCCCGCACCGCCAACCGCGCCGCCACCGTCTCCTCCCCCGACGCCAGCGCCCCCTCCCGCGCCTCCAACGCAGCCACCATCGCCAACACCCCGGGCACGTTCTCCGTCCCCGCCCGCCGCCCCTCCTCCTGAGGCCCCCCCACCAGCAACGGCCGAAACCCCGGCGGCACCTTCATGAAACCCACACCCGGCACCCCCCCGAACTTGTGCGCACAACCGATCAGATAATCGCACGCCCCCAATCCCCCGCACGGCAGCCGCCCCACCCACTGCGCCGCATCACACACCAACGCCACCCCCCGCTCCCGGCACATCGCCAGAATCTCACCCCACGGCTGCAACACCCCGGTCTCGTTGTTCGCCGCCATCACCACCACCCCACACACACCCCCGGCCCGCAACTCGCCCTCCACCCAACCCGCATCCGCCACCCCGGCCCGATCCACCGGAATCCCGCGCCAGCGCCCCGGCAGCCAGCGCCGCACCGCCTCCCACATCGACGGATGCTCCACCCCCGACACCAGCACCACCCCATCCCCGACCTCGGCCAGATGCCGCAACACCGCGTTGTTCCCCTCCGTCGCCCCGGACGTCCACACCAGCGCCTCCGCCCCGCACCCCAACCGCCCCGCCATCACCGCCCGCGCCGCCTCCACCGCATGCGACGCCCGCGCACCCCAACGGTGCGGACTCGACGGATTCGCCGGATACCGCTCCACCGCGTCCAGCCACGCCGCCCGCGCGGCCGCCGACACCGGATACGTGGCGTTGTGATCGAAATAGCGCACGCTCCAAGCCTGGCCCGCGGGGTTTCGGCCGCGAAGACTCATTTTCGCCTTTGCCCATCCCCGCATTGGCCTAGCCTTCCCCGGCTGCCATGGCCGCCCCGCCCACCATTCTGTACAAGCGAGCGACCTTCGTGACCCAGTTGCCGGTCCACCACCGCTACGCCCCCTCCCATTGCTGGATCGCCCCCGACCCGGCCGCTCCAACCTCCAACCGCTGGCGCGTCGGCTACACCAAGTTCGCCCTCCGCATGCTCGGCGAAGTGGTCGATTCCCAGTTCGACCACCCCGCCGGCACTCCCATCCAACCCGGCGACATCCTCGGTTCCATCGAAGGCTTCAAGGCCGTCAGCGACCTCTACAGCGTCGGCCACGGCACCTTCGCCGGCGGCAACCCCGCCCTCCTCAACGACCCCGAATCCATCGCCCGCGCCCCCTACACCGACGGCTGGATCTACGCCTTCGACGGCCATCCCGCCCCCCAGACCCTCGACGTCCACCAATACCAGCATTTGCTCGACGCCACGATCGACCGCATTCTGGCCCAACAGAAAACCGACGACCCCGCATGACCCCGCCCAACCCCGGCACCCCCACACTGCTGTACTGCCACTGCCGCTACGCACAGGTGGTCCCCGCCGAGGTCAAAGCCGAGGTCCTCCGCCAACTCTGCGACGCCGCCATCCCCTTCGAAGCCGTCCCGGACCTGTGCGAAAGCTCCGCCCGCCGCGACCCCGCCCTCCGCCGCCTCGCCGCCTCCGGCCCCATCAAAATCGCCGCCTGCTTCCCCCGCGCCGTCAAATGGCTCTTCGCCGCCGCCAACGCACCCCTCCAACCCGCCACCACCGAGGTGCTCAACATGCGCACCGACCCCGCCGAATCCATCGCCTCCCGCCTGCTCAACCCCACCCTCCTCCCCAACCTCCCCACCTCCAAGGTAACCCGCGACGACGCCCCGCCGTCCTCCCAGGAATCCGCCAACTGACCACCGCCACCGCCATGCCCCTCTCCGACCTCCCTCTCCGCGTCGTCCTCTACGAGGGCGCCGGCGCCTCACCCCTCAACCCCGCCGACCGCTTCGCCGCCGTCCTCGCCCTCCTCGAACGCGGCTTCCCCGTCACCCGCGCCGGCTCCGAACGCCCCGTCGCACCCCACGACACCTCCCCCCTCCTCGTCGCCGCCCGCTGGCAGTCCTCCCCACCCCCCCAACAATCCGGCCTCCGCTGCCTCCACCTCGACGACTCCCCCGCCACATCCCTCCCCGACCACGCCGAAACCGCCCGCACCGAATTCGCCGCACCCCAGCCCGGCGCCTGGAAACCCTGGTTCCCCGTCATCGACTTCGACCGCTGCACCAACTGCATGCAGTGCCTCAGCTTCTGCCTCTTCGGCGTCTACGGCGTCGACGACGCCAAACGCATCCAGGTCCAGAACAACGACAACTGCAAAACCAACTGCCCCGCCTGTTCCCGCGTCTGCCCCGAGGCCGCCATCATGTTCCCCAAATACAAGGCCGGCCCCATCAACGGCGATGTCGTCAGCGACTCCGATCTCAACCGCGAAAAGATGAAGATCGACATCTCCGCCCTGCTCGGCGGCGATGTCTACTCCCTCCTCCGCGACCGCAGCGAACGCGCCCGCAGCCGCTTCGGCAAGGAACGCGACGCCGACAAGGCCCTCGCCGAACGCCAGAAGTGCCTCACCAAACTGGCCGCCGTCGCCGCCGACATCCCCCCCGAGGTCCTCATGAGCCTGCCGTCCCCGGACGAAATCGCCCGCAAGGCCGAGGAGGCCGCCGCCAAGGCCAGGGCCGCCCTCTCCCAGTCCTCCCCATAGCCCGCCCCCAGCCCCTGCCCCATGCTCCCAGCCCTCGCCTTCCGCACCCTCCGCACCGCCAGGCTCCGCTGCCTCACCAGGTTCGCCTGGAACTTCGGCGTCAAGGGCCTCCTCTCCGTCGAACGCTTCAAACGCCGCCTCGCCCGCGGCGAATACTTCCCGCCCTTCCTCTACCTCTCCATCGTCAACTCCTGCAACCTCCGCTGCCAGGGCTGCTGGGTCGATGTCACCGCCCCCCACACCGAAATCGACGTCGACACCCTCAACCGCACCATCTCCGACGCCAAGGCCCACGGTAACTCCTTCTTCGGCATCCTCGGCGGCGAGCCGTTCATGCACCCACGCCTCCTCGACGTCCTCGCCAGCCACCCCGACTGCTACTTCCAGATCTTCACCAACGGCCAGTTCATCACCGACAAAATCGCCGCCCGCCTCGCCGACCTCGGCAACGCCACTCCCCTCGTCTCCATCGAAGGCCGCGAAATCACCAGCGACCAGCGCCGCGGCAACAAGGACGTCCTCAACCGCACCCTCCGCGGCCTCGACGCCTGCCTCCGCGCCGGCCTCCTCACCGGCGTCGCCACCAGCGTCTGCCAATCCAACATCGACGAACTGCTCACCGAATCCTGGCTCCGCGAACTGATCCGCCGCGGCGTCCACTACGTCTGGTACCACGGCTACCGCCCCGTCGGTCCCAAGATGAACCCCGACCTCGCCCTCCTCCCCCACCAACTCGTCCAGGTCCGAAGGTTCGTCGTCGAAATGCGCTCCAAAGTCCCCATCGCCATCATCGACGCCTACTACGACCACCAGGGCCAGGCCCTCTGCCCCATGAGCACCGGCATCAGCCACCACGTCGGCCCCACCGGCGGCATCGAACCCTGCCCCATCATCCAGTTCGCCGCCGAGGACATCCGCGACCCCAGGGGCCTCTTCGTCACCCTCCGAGATTCCGCCTTCCTCCGCGACTTCCGCGAACTCAGCGCCCGCCACACCCGCGGCTGCGTCGTCCTCGAACGCCCGGACCTCGTCCGCGATATCGTCACCAAACACAACGCCCGCGACACCACCCTCCGCGGCACCGCCCTCGCCGAACTCAACGCCATGTCCCCTCGCTTCTCCCAATGGCTCCCCGGCGAGGAAATCCCCGAGCAACACTGGATGTACCGCCTCGCCAAACGATTCTGGTTCTCCGACTTCGGCGCCTATTCCAACGTCGCCCACGACGCCGAACAAAAGGCCCGCAACCTCCGACAACAACTGGCTGATTCACCCGCCAAAACCACCAACCTCACCCCAGCTTCCTCCCAGCCATGACCCCCACGCCCATCGCCTTCGTCGCCACCCCCCCAGGCCCCCTCCCCAGGCTCGTCCCCCAACAGAAATGGAGGCCCGCCAAAAAGAACATCCCCCCCACCCCCCAACTGCGTCAGCAGTTCCTCCGCGCCGTCCGCAATTACGTCGCCGAGTTCAACCCCGTCCCCCCCCTCCCCGCCGACGAACTCAAGATCCACGCCGACCGCGTCGTCGCCCAACTTGCCTGCGACCCCATCTTCCGCGACTTCATCGGCGTCCTCCTCAACAACGAAATGTGGCGGGAACAACTCGCCGGCGTCCCCTTCGAACGGCGCCTCCTCCTCCTCCCCAAATGCCTCCGCGTCGAATCCAAATGCCCCGCCCCCTTCGATGAGTTCGGCCTCCTCTGCAAACAGTGCGGCCTCTGCTCCATCCAGGACCTCACCATCGAAGCCGAAAAACTGGGCTACGCCGTCCTCGTCGCCGAAGGCTCCGCCATCGTCATGAGCCTCATCCAAACCGGCAAGATCGAGGCCATCGTCGGCGTCAGCTGCCTCAGCGTCCTCGAACGCGCCTTCCCCTACATGGAGGCCGCCGCCATCCCCGGCGTCGCCGTCCCCCTCCTCCAGGACGATTGCATCGACACCAACGTCGACCTCGACTGGGTCTGGGAATACATCCACCTCACCGCCGACGACCGCACCCGCCGCCTCGACCTCGGCCAACTCCGCGATGAGGTCGACTTCTGGTTCACCCCCGCCCCCCTTGAACTGATCCTCGGCCCCGCCCAGGGCGAAACCGAACGCATCGCCCGCAACTGGCTCATGCGCGCCGGCAAACGCTGGCGCCCCTTCCTCACCGTCGCCGCCTTCCAGGCCCTCGCCGACCCCCAAAACCCCACCCTCCCCGACGACCTCCGCAAAATCGCCGTCGCCGTCGAGTGCTTCCACAAGGCCTCCCTCATCCACGACGACATCGAGGACAACGACTCCCTCCGTTACGGCGAAAAAACCCTCCACGAAGAACACGGCCTCGCCGTCGCCCTCAACGTCGGCGACCTCCTCATCGGCGAAGGCTACCGCCTCATCGCCGCCTGCAGCGCCCCCCCGGAAGCCAAGGCCGCCATGCTCCGCGTCGCCGCCGAAGGCCAACGCGAACTCTGCCGCGGCCAGGGCGCCGAATTGCTCTGGACCCGCAACCCCGACGTCCTCTCCCCCGTCCAGGTCGTCGACATCTTCCGCCAGAAAACCGCCCCCGCCTTCGAGGTCGCTCTCCGCCTCGGCGCCCTCTACGCCGGCCAACACGAAATCTGCGACGACGTCCTCGGCGCCTACAGCCGCGCCCTCGGCATCGCCTACCAGATCCGCGACGACCTCGCCGACCTCGGCAACACCGCCGATTCCAACGACATCGCCGGCCAACGCCCCAGCCTCCTCCTCGCCATCGCCCGCGAACGCGCCTCCGGCGACGACCGCACCCTCCTCGACCGCCTCTGGCGCCGCGAACTCCAACCCGATCCCGCCGCCATCGAATCCCTCTACCGCCGACTCAAGGCCGACGAACGCTGCGAACACCTCCTCGAAAGCTACAAGGAAGAGGCCATCCGCTCCCTCGCCGCCCTCGATCACCCCAGCCTCAAAGGCCTCCTCCGCCGCGTCGTCGGCAAGATCTTCAACGACGTCGAAATCAAGGGCTGGTGCAAGGAGCAGGAACAGCTCAACTCCCGGAACCAGACTCAGCACCAACACCCACACCCCCACTCGGCCGAACCCACCACCAACGCCACCGCCTCCGCGCCCACCCCCGCCGCGGCCGCGTGAGCCTCCGCCTCCAACTCCTCCAGGTCGCCCGCCTCGCCCCACGCCTGCTCGCCGATTCCACCGAACTGGTCCGCGATTTCTACCGCCGCCAGTTCAACCCCCTCGGCGCAGCCCGCGACCGCGGCGGCCACCCCGACCTCTACTACACGATCTTCGCCATCGCCGGCGCCCAGGCCCTCGATGTCCCCATCCCCGGCGACGCCACCCGCGCCTGGCTCCAATCCCACGGCGACGGCGAGCAACTCGACTTCGTCCACCTCGGCGCCCTCGCCCGATGCTGGGCCGCCCTCGGCCCCGACCTCCCCCCCGCCCCGCTCATCGATGCCCTCCTCGCCCGCATCGAAGCCTTCCGCAAACCCGACGGCGGCTACGACGGCGACCCCCGCCTCCCCCACGGCACCGCCTACGGCGCCTTCGTCGCCCTCGGCGCCTACCAGGACCTCGGCCGCACCCCACCCCGCATCCTCGACCTCGTCCGAAGCCTCAAACGCCTCGAAACCCCCGACGGCGCCTGGTCCAACGCCCCCAACCTCCCCCCCGGCGCCCTCAACGCCACCGCCGGAGCCGTCACCCTCGTCCGTCACCTCGGCTTCCCCGTCAACCCAGCCGTCGGCGACTGGCTCCTCGCCCAACAACACCCCTCCGGCGGCTTCCTCGCCGTCCCCCGCGCCCCCATCCCCGACCTCCTCTCCACCGCCACCGCCCTCCACGCCCTCGCCTGCCTCGACCGCCGCCTCCCCAGCCAGGTCCACGAACGCTGCCTCGACTTCATCGACACCCTCTGGACCGCCGACGGCGGCTTCCACGGCCACTGGGCCGATGACCATCTCGACGCCGAATACACCTATTACGGCCTGCTCGCCCTCGGCCACCTGAGCCTCCGCCGGTGAACCCCGCCCTCCTCCAACGCCTCCGCGAGGCCCGCACCCGCCTCGCCGCCTCCCTCCTCACCCAGCGCAACCCCGAAGGCCATTGGTCCGGTGAACTGAGCAGCAGCGCTCTCGCCACCGCCACCGCCGTCACCGCCCTCGCCCTCGTCGATACCCCCACCCACAAACCCCTCCTCAACGCCGGCCTCCATTGGCTCGCCACCCACGCCAACGACGACGGCGGCTGGGGCGACACCCCCAAAAGCCGAAGCAACCCCAGCACCACCGCCCTCGCCTGGGCCGCCTTCGCCGCCACCCAATCCGACGCCGCCTTCCCCACCACCACCTCACGCGCCGCCGCCTACCTCAACCAACACCTCGGCCCCGCCGCCACCACCACCGCCACCGCCATCGTCCCCGCCATCGAAGCCCTCTACGGTGACGACCGCACCTTCAGCGTCCCCATCACCATGATGCTCGCCCTGTCGGGCCGACTCGGTCCCGACGGCTGGCGCCACATCCGCCCGCTCCCCTTCGAACTCGCCGCCCTCCCCCAGGCCGTCTTCGGCGCCCTCCGCCTCCCCGTCGTCAGCTACGCCCTCCCCGCCCTCATCGCCATCGGCCAGGTCATCCACCAACGCTCCCGCCGCTTCCACCCCCTCCGGTCCCTCACCCAACACCACACCCTCCGCGTCCTCGCCTCCCTCCAACCGGAAAACGGCGGCTTCCTCGAAGCCACCCCGCTCACCAGCTTCGTCACCATGAGCCTCGCCGGCATGAACCTCGCCGGCCACCCCGTCGCCCGCAAAGGCGCCGCCTTCCTCCGCCAGTCCGTCCGCCCCGACGGCAGCTGGCCCATCGACACCAACCTCGCCACCTGGGTCACCACCCTCGCCATCAAAGCCCTTCACCACCCCGACTCCCCACTCGACCCCAACTCACAGTCCACCCTCCGCGACTGGCTCCTCACCCAGCAATACCACCGCCGCCACCCCTACACCGGCGCCGCCCCGGGCGGCTGGGCCTGGACCAACCTCCCCGGCGGCGTCCCCGATGCCGATGACACCTCCGGCGCCCTCCTCGCCCTCCACCTCCTCGGCCCCCACCAACCCAACGTCCTCCAGGCCGCCCTCGCCGCCGTCACCTGGCTGCTCAACCTCCAAAACAGCGACGGCGGTGTCCCCACCTTCTGCCGCGGTTGGGGCACCCTCCCCTTCGACCGTAGCACCCCCGAAATCACCGCCCACGCCCTCCGCGCCTGGACCGCATGGTCCCCCCTCCTGCCCCCCAACCTCCGCGAACGCACCTCCTCCGCCACCGACCGCGCCCTCGCCTTCCTCCTCAAATCCCAACGCCCCGACGGCGCCTGGATCCCCCTCTGGTTCGGCAACGAACACGCCCCAGCCCAGGAAAATCCGGTCTACGGCACCGCCCAGGTCCTCGCCGCCCTTCAACCTCTCGATCCCCGCCGCTTCGCCGACCTCGAACCGATGCGCCACCGTGCCGCCGCCTTCCTCCTCAACACCCAACACCCCGCCGGCACCTGGGGCGGCAACACCGGCGTCCAGGCGTCCATCGAGGAATCCGCCGTCGCCATCGAAGCCCTCGCCCACCGCCCCGAATTCATCCCCCACCGCGAACGCACCGCCACGGCGTTCCTCAACCTCCTCGGCCCCGCCAGCCAACCCCCCGCCGCACCCATCGGCCTCTACTTCGCCCGACTCTGGTACCACGAACGCCTCTACCCCCTCATCTTCGCCACCCGCGCTCTCGGCAACCTCACCACCCCGCCCTCCCCCTGAGCCTCCCTACAAGACCTTCGTCTCATCCCCCTTCTCCAACTTCAGCACCTGCTTCTTCACCACCTCCACGTTCCGGGTGAGTTCGAACAGCGCCCGCAGAATCTCACCCTGCACCGCCGGATGCCCCAGCTTCGGAACCTCGGGATGCATCGTCGTCACCACCCGGGAGATCTCGTTGCAGCTGGCACGCAGTTGCTGAAGCGCGGTTTCTCGACTCATGCGCCGCAACCCTGCGCGCACCCCCCAGACCCCGCAAGAACCGGATCATCCCGCCGCGGCCGCCAAACCTCGCGGTGAACACCCGGCCCGCAGGACGCCACTTCACCGCCCACATCCCGCCCACATCCCGCTTGCCTCAACCGATCGGCTCCCTACTTTGCCCATCACACTCCAGGAGCCTCACCGTCGCCTCGCCGGCACCTCACCCATGCGCCCCACGCCATGCGACCCCCCGAGGATTGTCACTCATGAATACCCGGCCAGTGACCGTCACCCACGCACTCACAACCGGTCCAACGGCTCAAACCCAGCCCGTGAGTGAACCGTCCCGAAACCGTCCGGTCCGCCCCTCGCCCTCCCTCCGGCCAACCCTCCTCCTGGCCTGCGCCGCCCTGGCCTGCACCCTCACCGCCCACTCCAGGGACACGTCCTCCACGCCGCCCGGTCCCGCACCTGTACCCGCACCCGCACCCCCCCACGCCCTCCCGTTCGACCCGACCCCCATCGAACAGATGGCCCGCGACGGCGATGGCCGCATCTGGGCGATCCACCACGAAAAAGGAGTGCTGCAATGGTCCGGCCAACGCTGGATCGCTCAACCCATCCGCCCGCCAAAACCCGGGGCCTACCCGGTCCTCATCCAGACCAACACCCGCGCCATCGCCCACGTGCTCTGGGCGGAAAGCGGCGCCACCGAAGCCCAACCGTCCGATTACCGGGTGACCCGCCTCTCCCGCACCGATGCTCCCCCACCCGATACATCGCCGGAACCCGAACCGTCCCCGTCCTGGCTGCCGTCAGGTCTGCGCCTCACCTTCGACACCAACGACGTCGGCTGGCTGACCGGACGCGGACCCCGCATTCACCGACTCACCCCCGACCTCCGCATTCAGGAGGCCTACCTCATCCCGACCCAGACAATGGCCGGCATCTGGTTCGATGCCTGCAACCCCGTCGGCGCCCTCCCCGCCCCCGACGGCTCGGTCCGGTTCTGGGGCCACCAACGATCCCGCGGTCAGGCCACCCTCCGGGGCTTCCTCCGAACCACCGAATCCGGCATCGCACCGGAGCCGCCCATCCCCGGCCTGCCCGAAGCCGGGTTCACCACCGTCGCCTGGATCAACCCCGGCCACACCCTCTGGGCCGCCGTGCCTTCCTGGGACCCCGCCGCCGGGCTCTACGCCATCGACCTCGACGCACGCGAGGTGCGCCGGATCGAGGAACCCTTCCCCGGCGCCTTCGCCCAGGTCACCGATATCCTCATCCCCGCCCCGGACCAACCTTCGGAACGGTTCGTCCTCGCCCTCGACTCCGCGTCGAACCAGACCCTCTGGCGCCAAACCGGCACCTCCTGGCAGGCGCTCCTGAGCCCGCTCGATACCGCCCCTTTCGAAGGCTTCGAGGCCATGCCGCGCCCCTGCCTGAACACCGCCGACGGCACCTGGATCGGCGCCGGTGGCAACGGGGTCCTCCTCGTCCCGGCAAACCGGGCAACACCCCCCATCCGCTGCGACTGGCGCCGGGGGCAACCCGTCGAAAGCGTCCACTGGCTCGCCCCCTCCGGCGACGGCCGACTGGTGATGGGTGGCGTCCATCAGGGCACCACTTCCACCCGCCCCGACAACCTCCTGGCCGGCCGCCGCGTCTCCCCGCGCCTGATCGATGTCTGGACCGGCACCGGCGTGCTTCAACAGGACCCGACCGGACGAATCTGGACCGTCCTCTCCACCAACCGGGGCGCACCCACCCTCGCTGCCTGGGATGGCTCCGCCTGGACCCATCACACCCTGCCGCCTCCCATCAACCTCACCGACCTCGCCCGCAATCTCGGCCTCGATTCCCTCGGACGCCTCTGGGTCCCCTACCGATTCCGCCACTGGGACGCCGCCAGACAGTCCCTCCACCTGACCAACGCGATGTCGGTGTTCGATCCCGCCTCCCTTCACTGGACCCACTTCGCAACCCTCGAGGCCGCCTTCGAATCCCTGCTCCAGACCCCGGCCTCCTTCCACCTGGACCTGCCCGGGGAAAACCAGCCCGCCCGGCATCCCTCCGGTGGCCTCTGCTTCCTGGCCATGGACTGGACCCGATCCGAGAGGATGATCCATCACCACAACGGCACCACCTGGCAACGTTGGTCCCTCCGCGAAGCCGGTTACCGACTACCCGGTTACGCCGGCCTCCCCTTCTTCACCTCCAACGGCCAGCTCGCCATCAACTTCAGCCGCCTCCAGGGCCCCCAGGCCAACAGGACCCCGCACATCACCCATGTCTTCGACGGCCAAAGCTGGAAGGCCGGCCCCCTGGAATCCGCAGGACCACGCGACCCCTGGCTCATGCGGTTCCAACGCGACGGCCCACAGTCCACACCCCCGTTCGGCCCCAGCCGTCCACGTCAGGACCCGGCCGGCGGATCCTGGACGACCGCCGATCAACAGTTGCTCCGCTCCGTCCCCGGTTTGGTCATCCCCCAATTCGATGCCGACCACGTCCACCCCTTCATCGGCGTGCGACGCATCGACGAGGTCCGATTCGACGCCCGCGGCAATGTCGTCCTCGGCACGGTCCCGCTCCCGGGCCCGATCGGCGGCCACCGCCATTACGTGGTGATCGCACCCCCCGACACCACCGCCGCCGGAGCATGGAACATGGTCCGCGTAGGCCCCGAACAGATCGAGGTCCGCTCCGAACCCATCGACACCTCCACCACCCGCCTGACCGCGGCTGAAACCACGGCCACCTCCCGCACCAGAACGCCGCCACCGCGCGTTGCCGCCGGTTCACCCACCGGCGACGGCGGCGGCACCACCACCGACCCGGCCCCGCAACCCGTTGAGGAACGCGCGTTCACCGCCATCGAAGTGCGCGACGGTCACATCATCCTCCAGTGGATCGGCCAGGGAACCCTCGAAATCTCCGACCGCATCGACGGCCCCTGGCTGGCGGTACCCGACGCCCGAAGCCCCTTCGCCATCCCCATCACCGGACCCTCGGGTTTCTACCGCCTGCGCCCGTGATCCAACACCCCGCCCGCAGATTTCAGAACACCCATCGTCCGGCCTTGCCGGCCCTGATTCCCACTCCGCCAAACCCGCCCCCCACACCCGGGCCCTGTCGCGAAACGGCCGGCCGATCCCCCAGGAGACGCCACTCCGCAACCGCCGCCTGAACCGATTCCTCGGGGTCCTCCTCCAAACGCTCGATGTCCCCCCGGATCGGTCCCGCCAACCGGCCCATCTCCGTCGCCATCTTCACGGTCATCACCCGGATCGAAGCCAGCCGATGCTGGGTGAGCCCCGAAAGCGTCGGCAGAATCTCGTCCACCGGCACGCCCTTCTGCCAAAGCACCCGCACCGCCGCGAGCCGCACATGCCCGCTGCTGTCTTCCAGCGCCTGCCGGACACGCGCCTCCACCTTGGGGTCCGATTCCTGAACGCCCGCCCAGTTGGCCAACGCCGCCGCCCGAACCTCCGGCCATTCCTTCTCGTTCTCGAAAAGCTTCTTCAGCACCGCAACCGTCTCCGCGTGCTTGGGCGCCACACGCCCCAGGGCCGCCGCCGCCTGCGCTCGGATCGCCGGTTCCTCAGCCGATGTGGCCACCTCCGCCACCGCCTCCCGCCAGTCCGATCCCGCCGGCCCCGTCGCCTCCAACCCCATCAACGCAAACCGCCGGTGCACCTCGTCATAACGCCGCCCCAGCGAATTGCGACCGGTCAGGAGATGCCCAAAAACCCGCGACGCCCGAACCTTCCCGTCCCACAGGGTCAACTGCGCCCGCCATCCCGGCGATTCCTCCGCCCGTATCCGCGCCAGGGCCTCCGCCGCCGCAATGCCCGACGCCAGATCCGATCCGTCCACGATCGACACCAGCTCCGGCACCACCCCCCAGGCGTTCGTCCCCAGACGCTCCAACCGCTGCACCGCCGTCAACCGCCAGCTCACCGGCTTCAACGACTCCTCCACCGCCCGCTGCACCACCTCCCGCGGCAGCATCGCCTGCGCCCTCGGACTGCTCTCGATCCAGCGCCACACCCACGGCACCTGCGCCCGCAACGCCCGCACCTGCGCCCGCGCCGGCCCGTCGCTCTCCGGCTGACGGTCCCGCACCCAATACCCCAGCCCGAACAGCACCCCGCCAAACACCACCCAGCGCACCAGCCGCCCCAGAAACGTCCGACCTTGGGTTGCTCGTTCGGTGCTCATCTCGTGCCTCGTGCCATTACATCACATCCATCGATTCTTCAACGCCCCTTCCCCATCCCCGTCGCCTTCCCCTTCACCTCCCCCACGGTCGGCCCAGTCAAACGCTCCGCCATCCACCCGTGAAACCCCTCCAGATCCTTCCAGCCGGTCGCCACATTCAACACGCGCGATCCCGTCTCGATCCGCGTGTACCCCTCCGCCGTCACCCAGATCGGCAACCGCTCCATCCGACACAAGTCCGTGGCAAACACCAGATACACCGCCACACAGTCGAACAACACCGACGACGCCTCCTCCACCGCCGCCGGCGCCAAATCCGTCCGCTTCGCCGCCCAGACCCGATAGTTCGCCAGAATCGTCCGCGCCACCGGATCCTCCGAATCCCTCACCTTCGCAAACGCCGGACCCGCCAACCGCACCAGCCCGCAGGTGTCCAACGGCGTGATCGTCGCCTCCCACCCCGCCCCCAACACCTCCCGACACGCCAGCGGCGCACACTTCACATTCCATTCCGCCGCCACCTCCGCACTCCCCCCATACCCGCGACGCACACTCCCGTGCATGCCCACAAATCGCGCCTTGCCCGCGATCCGCGGCTCCCGTTTCAACGCCTCCGCCACGTTCGACAACGGCCCGATCGCCAGCAGCGTCACCGGCTCCGGCGATTCCATGATCTCCCGAATCATCGCCCCAACCCCGTCCTCATGCACCCGCCCCGGATACGACCCGAGATCATAGTCCCCCAGCCAGGCCCCCTGGGATTCCTCCCCCCCAACCCCCGCAACCTCGATCCCCACACCAATCGGCACATCGCTCCGCCCCATGGCCTCCAGCAGCTTCCCCAGCAGCCGCGCCCGATACCTCGGCCGCCCGTAGTCCCCAACCACCATCCGCACATCCACCTCCGGACACTTCAACAGCAGCCCCAACGCCCAGGTGTCGTCAATGTCATCCCCGATGTCCGTGTCCAAAATCACCGGAACCCGACGCCCAGCCGCCGCCTCCCCCGCCATCACCCCCGTCGCCCCCCCCAACATCAGCCCGGCCAACACCAACACCACCACCCCCACGGCAGTCCCAGGCCACCCCATCCCAACCCGTCCCGCTGACTTCAAGGCTCTCATTGGATCGTCACCCGCAGCATGCGCCGATCCTCCGCACCTCGCCACCTCCTTTCCTCGGTCGGCAAGGAATCCTCCCAGCCCAAAACCCAACGACCCGCGGCTGTCGCCAGCCACGGGCCGTCCGTCCCAACCCAATCCACCGCCCCCAACCCCCTCAGAAACTGAGCTGGATCCCCGCGTAATAGTTCCGCCCGTACGCCGGATCGATCCCGTCCCCGCGGATCCGCGCGTAGTAGTCCTCATCGAGCAGGTTGTTGATCCCCCCAACCACCGAAACGAGGTCGCGATATACCCGCACCTCCGCGGTCAGGTCCCACGTCATGTAGGCCGGGATCCTGCGCGTCGGATCCTCGTCGTCCGTCGCGTAGTGGTCGCTGACAAAGGTCCCGAGCAACGCCACCTTCGAACGCTCCTTCCAACGGTAGATCAGTCCCGTGCGCACCAGGTGGTCCGGCGCATACTGCGGGGTCTTCCCATCCTGCGCACCCCCGTGAATCTCCGCGTCCAACAGCGTGAGACTCCCATGCAGCGCCACCCGGTGATCCCGCGGATCCGCAGCCTCGCCACGAATGGCCTGCGCCGCCCCCACCAGATCCACCTCCAACGCCAGGTCCCAACCGAAGTTCAACGACCTTCCCACCGACCTCAACGCGGTCTGCCCCCCCGACGTCACCGTCCCGCCGTATTTGTTGTCGAGGTCGATCAGGAAAAGGCTGGTGTCCCAGGTGACCCAGTCCCCCGGCTGCCCCCGATACCCGATCTCGTACGTCCACGAGGTGTTGGATTCCACATCGCCAGCCACCACCGTCCCCGACCCGGGCACCACCGCCTCGGTGAACAGCGTCGGCCGATAACCCTGCGCCACACTCGCATAAACCTCCGTCCGCGCCGGCAGCACGTACGTCGCCGACGCCGCCAGCAGGGGCTGAAACTCCGTCACCCCACGCTCCGACACCGTGTCCCCGCCCGCCGCGGGGATCCGTACCCTCACATCCTGCGCCACCGTCTCGAGCCGCAGCCCCGGCGTGATGGAGAACTTCCCGAACTCAAACCGGTTCTCCGCAAAGACCGACCCGGCGTCGACGTTGCGCTGGGACGCGCTCAACAGCACGCCGTCCTCGGCATCCGCCGTCGCCCCCCGCTTGTCCGTGCGCGGCGAGTCGCCCCGGTAATAGCTGATCCCCGCCGCCAGAGTGTGCGTGCCCTCCCCGAAGCTGTAGTCGTGCCGCACCCGCGCGTCACCCCCGAAGGTGTAGAACTCCTGGCGCTCGATGCTGTTGGAATTGGCCGCCGCCCCCGTCGGCAGTTGCCCGAACCCGCCGCCACGCTGGCGTTTGCTGAACCGGTCGTAATACCCGCCCCACAGCTTCACCACCGCCTCCGTCGATTCGCTGAACCGATGCGTCATCCGCAGCGACGGCATGTACCGGCGCAGCCGGAACCGGTCGAACTCCCGCGAGGTCTGGTTCCGATCCTCCATGTAGTTCGCCAGCCCGGGCCCCGAGGCCATCGTAAGCCCGCCGGGCTCGCCGTGCTCCTCCTCGTACGCATCCATCGCCAGCATCAACTGCGTGTCCGGCCCGGAGTCGTACACCACCTTGAAATGCCCCCCGTCCAGCCGGTAGTCGCTGTTCGAGGCCCGGAACCCGTCCGATTGACGGTGGTTGTAATACCCGAGATACCCCACCGGCCCGCTCGTCCCATCCACCGCCGTGTACGTGGAATAGAAGTCGTCCGTCCCGAACGTGTGGTAGGTCCGCCCCGAAAGCGCCCGGTCCCGCCGCGGCAGGTACGTCACATAGTTCAAAGCCCCGGCCGGCTGAGGCCCGTACATCAGCGAGGCCCCGCCACGCACGAACTCGAGCCGGTCCACCACGTCCAGCGGCGGCGTGTAGTACGCCTCGGGATACCCGTACGGATCCGCATGAATCGGGATGCCGTCGGACAACACCTGCAGGAACTGCGCCCGGTGCGGCTCCCCGATGCCCCGCACACCAAGACTCACCAGCGGCGTCGATTCCTCGCTGTATAGCAGGCCCGGCGTCGTGGTCAGCGCCTGCCGATAGTTGTTCGCCTGCACCTTCGGCAACGCATCGAGATCAATGAGCGAGGCCTTCTTCCCCCCATAGATCTGCGCCGCCTGCACCGGCGGCAGAAACGGATCCTGCCGCACCCCCTCGTACTCCGCCTCGCCCCGCACCAGCATGGCCGGAAGCTCCGTGGGACCCTGCGCCAGCGTCAGCGGCCCAGCCTCCTGCCCGTACGCCCCGCCGCCCCAGAGCGAGGCAACCAGCGCAGGGTAGAACACAGGACGAAGAGTCGATCGATGCTTCATGGATTGGGGCGTTGTTGTCCCGCCGCCGTGACCGGGAACCCCTCGTCCCCGAAAATCCACGCCAGCCGCGGGACCCCCACCCTCGCCGGTCACCCTCCCCTCGCACCCTCGCCGACTTGCCAAGATTTGACGGCGGATTGCCATCCCAGGCCCCGCGACCACCCCCGCCCCTCTCAGCCGAACAACCACTCCCGCCCCGCACGCCAACCCCACGCGCCCAACAACACCACCGCCAGCACCGCCACCACCACCTGCCCCGGCGGAAAGTCGAAGCGATGCGCGATCATAAACCCCAACAGGACCGCAAACACCCCGACCGCCGGCGCCACCCAGAACATCGGCCCCACATCCCGGCAAAGGTTCCTCGCCACCAACGCCGGCAACACCAGACACCCGAACGCAAACAGCAGCCCCGTCGCCTGCACCGCCAGACCCGTCACCAACCCCAGCACCACCGCTATCCCCACACCCCACACCCCCACCCGCGTCCCCACCGCCGCCGCCATCGTCGGATCCGTCACCAGCAACGCCAACCGCCGCCCCGCCACCACCGGAACCGCCAACCCAACCAACGCCAGAACGCCGAAGACCACCGCCTCCCGCGGACTCGCCCCCAGCACGCTCGATGCCATCATCGACTGCACCTCCTTCAACCCCACCGGCTGCCGCGCCAGCACCAGAATCGCAAGACTCGCGCACGCCAGAAACACCCACGCCGTCGACTCCTCCCCCCCACCGCCGATACGACGCGAACCCCGCCTCGCCGTGACCAGCGCCGCCGCGCCACTGAACGCCGTGGCCGCCACCACCGGCGCCCCCCACCCAAACCAGAGATTGACCGCCAACCCCAACAACGACGCCTGCGATATGGCCGCCGCAATGAACACCTGCCCCCGCGTCACCACCACCACCCCCGCGATCGACAACACCACCGCAAGCGCCACCCCCGCCAGATACGTCCACCGAAACAACACCCAGCTCTCGAGAAAATCCGTGATCATGGCCGCACCCCCTCCCTCTCCTCCATACCCCCCCTCCCCACATCCACCGTCCGCACCCCGTGCTCGTCCCGCCCCAGCCGCACAGGCACCCCAAACGTCCGCTGCAGATTCTCCGCCGTGAACGTCCCCTCCAATGCTCCCGCCACCACCCGCCCCCCCTTGAACAACGCCACATGCGTCGCACGCCGAGCCGCGATCCCAAGGTCATGCGTCACAAACACCACCGTGATCCCCTTCTCCCGACTCAACCCCGTGATGATCTCCAACAACCCTGACCCAGCCGCCAAATCCAAGCCCGCCGTCGGCTCGTCCACCACCAACAACAACGGATCCCTCACCAGCGCCCTCGCCACCAACGCCCGCTGCCGCTGCCCACCCGACACCCCCCACAGACTCCGATCCCTCAACGCCGTGATCCCCATCAGGTCCATCACCCCCCGAATCCGCCGCTCCACCGTCCCGCCATCCAACCCCAACCCAACCGTCCCCCCACGGATGAATCCCCGCACCGTCACCGGCGCCGCCGGATTCACCTCGGCTTCCTGAGGCACAAAACCCAGCCGCCGCCGATTCTGAAAATCCGCCCGCAACGCAATCCGACCCCTCGACGGACGCAACGCACCCAGCAGCGCCTTGATCAGCGTCGTCTTCCCCTCCCCGTTCGCACCCAGCAGACACCAGAACTCCCCAGGGTGAATCCGCAGTTCCACCTCCCTCAACACCACCCTTCGCCCATACCCCAGCGTCGCCCCCTCCACCACCACCACCGGCCCCGACGACCGCCCTGCCCCGGATGCCTCCCCACCGCCTCCCCCTCCCACCAACCCCCCGAACGGACCGCCCGATGCGCCCGCCAACCCACCCGCCGCAATCCGATCCGCCACCGAGGTCATCGCTCCGCCTCCATTGCCTTCAACAGTTGCCTCCCGTTGTACCCCAGCATCCCCAGGTAGTCCCCGGCCCCCGTGCGAGCCCCCGTCTGATGCGCCATCTCCACCACCCGCGCCCCCGTCGCCCGACTCACAAACGCCGCATGCCGGGGATCGAAATAGGGACTCGCCAGGATCACCCGAACCCCACGCTCCTTCATCCGCGCCACCAACTCCTGCAAATGCCGCGTGGTCGGCGGCACCCCCGGACTCGGCTCCAGATACCCGAGAATCCCCAGGCCACAACGCCGGGCGTAATACGGCCAGAGATCATGGTCGCCCACCACCATCCGCCCCCGATGCACCAGCATCGCCCCCAGAAAGCCCCCGAGCCGATGCTCGGCCCGAAACGCCTCGACCTCCGCCCCCTTCAACCCCTCCAACCGCACCACCAACGCCTCGATGTCGTCGTGCCCCGCACATTCCTCCCCCACCAGCCATTCCCCAAGCCGCCGCCGAAGTCCCGCGTAACGCTCCTCGAACTCCGCCCGGTGCTCCGGCCGAAGCACCCCCAGCTTGTCCCGAATCGCACGCGCCACCCTCAAGCCTTCAACCGGGTCCAACAGGTAATGCGGATTCCCTTCCTCATGAAAACTCCCCGGCACCGCCTCCGCCTCCGCTCCCTCAAGCGCCCGAACCCCCGCCCCCAGGTTCAGATTCCCCACCCCCCCCGGCCGAACCGCCGCGTTCCTCACTCCCCCCATCAACTCCTTCAGCCAGGCGTTCTCAATCCCAAGCCCGACCTGAAGGAACAGGTCCGCACGCTCGAGTTCCCTCACAAAACTCGGCTTCGGCTCCACGGTGTGCGGATCCTCCGGCCCCTTCGCCAACGACAACACCGTCACCCGCTTCCCGCCAACCTCCCGTGCCAAACTCTCCAGATCCGGCGTGCTCGCCACCACCCGCAACACCCCGCCCGCCTCCGCCCCCAACAGAGGCCTCACCCCGCAACCGAGCATCCCCAAACCCACAGCCAAAAACGCCCGCCGCCCCACCCCGATCCGACCCGTCTCCTTGCAAATCGTTTGCATATCCAGTGCAGACCTCCTCGCTTTCATAAAACCGATGGTGTGCCCCCACCCCCCCTACCGCGCGGGATACTCGAACCGCAGGTTCTCGTAGCGCCGACCCCGGATCTCAACAGCCGGAATCGCACCGGTGAACCGTTCCACCCCCTTCAGCCAGTCCGCACGCCCCTCGAATTGCGAGGTCTCCCCAACCTTCTCCCCCGTGCTGGCGTTCGCCTGGGCCGTGAGCTCCAGGTCACGCTCCGCCCCGGCCACCGTGATCCGCACACCCAACGCCGCGTTCGTCACCCGCACGAAATTCTCCGCGTGCGCATCCATCACCCAGACCTTCAGCACGCCCTCCCCGGAGTTGTGCAGGAAATCGAGATGGTACTCGTGGCTGCCCAACTCCACCGCCACCCCGCCATGCGCGGATTCGTGCCGATGCCCGCCACCACCCCCGCCGGCGTGATCGTGCCCGCCGTCACAGCCGCAAAGCCACGCGGCCGCAACCATCGCCAATCCCGCCTGCCATCGTCCGATCGTCTTGAGCGCTTTCATTCTACGGGCTCCAACGAAACCTCCAGTCGAAGAAACTTCAACCCCGCAGTTCCCGCCGCCACCGGAACCCGGAACCGAAGCCGATCCCGGGTCTCGTCCTCCTCCTCCGTCTCCATCACGAAAGCCTCGGGCAGCCATCCCCCCGAAAGGTCCGACGCCCCCACCACCCGAAACCGAAGATCCGTCGCCTCCCTCACCCGCGTCACCTCCAACTCCAATGCCTCCCCTCCCCCAACCCCGACCCGAACCCACCGCACCCGCCCCGCTTCCACGCCGTCCGCCTCCACCGGCGAGGTCCCGGCGGCGTACTCCCACAGATTCACCCGCCCGTCCCCGTCCGGATCCGCCCCAACGCCCACCACCCCGACCTCCGAAACCCCCGGCCAATGCCGCGCCTGCCATCGCTCGAAGGGACGACCCTCATCCGGCGGCAGGGGAAGCACGTGAAACGTGAAGGTGTGCGGCTCGCTCACCCGGTTGGTGGTCTCCCCAACCCGCCGACCCTCCGCCACAAACGTCAGCCGATACACTCCGGTCGTGGAGAATCCCCAGTCGAAATGCCCGTGCCCTCCCGCCGCCTGCGGCACCACGTCCTCCAACCCCACCCCGTCCCGCGAATTCACCATGAACTGCAGCGCCCCCAGTTCCGCCTGCCACACAAAGCAGTGCCCGGGGCCGTCCACTTCAACCAACCGTATGCCCAACGGACCATCGTAGACCCCGCCCGGCACCCCCTGCGCCGATATCCCCAGATACAGGAGATCCTCCCGCTGCGACGCCGGCAACACCCAGATCGGATCCCCGGTCACCCCCAGAGGCGGAAGATCCGCCGGCAATTCCAACCTCCCAGCCTCCGCCACCACCAACACCACGTTCGTCGGCCCATGGTCCACCGCCGGCTGCACGTCCCGATCCGTGATCACCAGGTCCAGCCCGCTCTCAACCCCCGGCACGTGACGCACCCGCAAATCCACGTGCCGGGTCACAAACTCCACCGGCGCCGCATCCACCCACAACCCCGCCATCCCGGCCGCCACCGCAGCGGCCAGCCTCAGGATCCCCCGCATGAACGCACACCCGGCCCGACGACCCCCCTCCAACAGCGCGCCGGATCTCATGCGCCCCTCGCCCCTCGCCGACGCGCACACGCGGCGAGCACCAGGAGCCCAACCGCCACCAGCGCCCCCGTTCCAGGCTCGGGCACCACCTGAAACCGAAACGCCGCCGACTCGCTGCCCACCAGGCCGTCCACCGCATGCTGCCCACTCACCGACAACACCACCTCATAGTCGCCCGGCGCCGAAAACCCCCAGAAGTAGTGCGCGTGACTGCCGACCTCCAGGTCGACCGCATCCGCTCCCGACACCCCGTCCCGCGTGCTGAACCCCGGCAGGAGATCACCGAACGCACCCACGTCCCAGAGAAACACGTCGCCCGGTCCCCTCACCTCCTCCAATGTCAGCCTCAACGTGCCAACCCAGTCCCCAGGCTCCAACTCCTCCGTCCCCAGTCCCAGAAACGGCAGCTCCGGATCCTCGGTCTTCGGCAACACCCACAACGGCGACCCGGCCGGACCAAAGTACGCCGTCGCCGCCGGCGTGTTCGGCACGCCACCGGCAAGCCACGACCCCGGCCCGAGCTGAAGCACCGCCTCCCCCGGCCCATACTCCATCTCCTCCGGCTCCTCCTGATGCACATGCAACTCCAGCGCGCCATCCTCGTACGCAATGCCGATGTCGACATGCCCGCTCGAGATGACCGTCTGCGCAAAGGCCGAAAACGCTCCGGCCAGACCCAGGGACGCAATGATGCCAATTTGCTTCTTCATGGTTTGATATCAGTTCCAGCCATGATCCCTCCTTCGGGATCCTCAAAAAACGGGTTCTCCACTGCCAACCCACCAACCTCGACCTGCCCACCCACCCGCCGGTCCCCCCGACATCACTCCGGAGGTCGCGCGGGATTGTCGCCGGCGTCGATCCGCCGCTTGAACGCCACGGCCTTGATCACCCCGACGTGCGCGTCGCCGAAAAGATAGTTCGCGGACCCACGCGTGTGGTCGGCGTCCGCACCTCCCACCCGATGACGGTCCGGCGCGATGTCCGCGGTGACCCCGGGCCAGTTGCCCACCCCCTTCTTCACCCAGTTCCTCGAATGCGTGTGGTCCGCATACACGCTCGGACTCAGCTCATCGGAACAGGTGTACACCAGATGCGTCGCCGCCGGGGACCGCAGCCGGTCGAGGTTGCGGAACGACTCGAGCAGCATGCCGAACGGATCGGTCTGATCCACCGCCACGTACTCGTTCATCAGGTAGCTCGAAGCGTTGTTCGTCAGCCGCGCAGTCCCCTTCGGATCGGCCGGCGAAACGCGAATCGCGTCCACGTTCCCCAGATACGGCCGCAGGGTGAAAACCCACGAACGATTGGTGTCCGTCGCCCCATGCGTCGTCAGGGGAAGCCATCCCTCGTGATCATCCGCATACATCACCAGCGCCATGCCCAACTGACGCAGGTTCGACTGGCATTTCGCCTGGCGGGACTTCGCCTTCGCCGACGCAAGCGCCGGCAGCAGCAGACTCGCGAGGATCGCGATGATCGCGATCACCACCAGCAGCTCAATCAGGGTGAAGCCGCAACGACGGCACTGAACATTCGGGGATTTCACGTTCCAGCGGGATCCTGACGACACCTCCACGAAACAGCGGGAGGCAACCAACCTCGGGCACGGTCCGCGCCCTTCTCCACCAACCGGCATCGGGCCCCTCGGGACACCAACAGCCGGGCGGTTCTCTTGTCGGTTTCCGGATGACTCCGGTCAGGATCCCACCGGCGGCCCGCGCTCAGCAGGCGGCGCTCCAGGCGGGACGGGAAGCGGGGAATCGGGAAGCGGCAACGCCACACTCAACGCCACCTCCGTGGGACGGCAGGGCGGCACCGGCGCAGTCGGACTCTCGAACTTCCCCTGGGCAACCGCCAACACCACGCAGTCGCCATGATGGCAGCCGTGCCCATGATCATCGCCGTGCCACAGGGAATGCAGGCTCGGCAACACCACCGCGGCGTTGAGCAGCAAAAAGACAACCAGCAAAACCCCGCCCGTCAGCCGGGCTCGAAGCGGGATCACTGGTTGCCTGTCGTCCATATGCAATTCGTTTGCATAATGGCGACGACCGCCCCGGTGGCAAGGCCTTTTCTCCGGCTGGCCCCTGTGCGTTTCACCGTCCGGGGCGTGATCCTATCCCGGACACACGCACCCACACCCCACACCCGGCGCCCGGCGCCCGGAGTCCCGTCCAGGCCCGGATTCCAGGCTGGGGCCGACCCGACCCCACCCGTTACCTTCCCCGCATGCACCGCGTCGCCCTCATCACCGGAGCCTCCCGCGGCATCGGCCGCGGCATCGCCCTCGAACTCGCCCGCGCCGGCTGGGACCTGGCCATCAACTACGCCGGCAACACCGCCGCCGCCACCGAAACCGTCCAGGCCTGCCTGGACGCCGCCGCCGCCGCCGGATTCACCAACCGCGCCGCCGCCTTCCGCGCGGACATCGGTTCCGCCACCGACCGCGCCTCGCTCGTCGCACAGGTGGAATCCGATCTCGGCCCCATCGACCTCCTGGTCAACAACGCCGGCATCGCCCCGCGCGTCCGGGCCGACCTGCTGGAGGCGTCCGAGCAGAGCTTCGACGCCCTGATCAGCACCAACCTCAAGGGCCCCTTCTTCCTCACCCAACTGGTCGCCCGCAACATGTCGTCGCGCGCCGAAACATCCGCTGCCAGGCCCGCGAACCCCACGGAACCGACCCCCGGGTTCCCCCGCAAAATCGTGTTCGTGTCCTCCATCAGCGCCTACACCGCCTCGGTCAACCGCGGCGACTACTGCGTCTCCAAGGCCGGGGTGTCCATGCTCACCAGCCTCTTCGCCGCCCGCCTCGCCGAGGCGGGCATCGGTGTCTACGAGGTCCGTCCCGGCATCATCGCCACCGACATGACCCAGGCGGTGCACGAGAAGTACGAACGCCTCATCCATGCCGGACTCACCCCCATCCGCCGATGGGGCACCCCCACCGACGTCGGCAAGGCCGTCGCCGCCATCGCCGCCGACCTCTTCCCCTTCAGCACCGGCGAGGTCTTCAACGTCGACGGGGGCTTCCACCTCCGAACGCTCTGACACCCAGTCAAGACCTGTCCTCGAAAATCCCGAAACCGCCCCCGTTCGCGTTGCCCGCGATCCCCCGCCTTGGGTAATCGATCCCCATGGATAATCGCGAGGCCCTGGTCGCCCTCAACATGGTGGAACAGGTCGGTCCGGTGCGACTCCGGCACCTGCTCCGGCACTTCGAGAACCCCGCCGCAGTCCTCCGCGCCCCCCGCGATTCCCTGCTCCGCGTCCCGGGCATAGGACCCGAAACGGCCGACGCCATCGTCTCCTGGGAACAGACGGTCGACCTGAAGGCCGAACTGGACCGCACACAACGACTCGGCTGCCGCATCCTCATCCCCGAGGACGACGAGTATCCGCCTCTCCTCCGCGAGATCTACGACCCTCCCATCGTCCTCTACGTTCGTGGCCGCCTCACCCCGGAGGACAGGAACGCCATCGCCATCGTCGGCTCCCGGCACTCCACCCCGTACGGCATCGAGGCCGCACGCCGCCTGGCCTACCAGCTCGGCCTCATCGGCATCACCGTGGTCAGCGGCGGCGCCCGTGGCATCGACACCGCCGCCCACCAGGGCACCCTCGCCGCAGGCGGCAGGACGATCTGCGTCTTCGGCACCGGCATGGACCGCGTCTTCCCCGCCGAGAACATCGCCCTCTTCGAACGAACCGCCGAAAACGGCGCGATCCTCACCCAGTTCCACTTCGGCCGTCCCGCGGACAAACAAACCTTCCCCATCCGCAACCGCATCGTCGCCGGCATGACCCTCGGCACCGTGGTCGTCGAGGCAAACCTCGCCAGCGGCGCCCTCATCACCGCGAAATTCGCCGCCGACTACGGCCGCCAGGTCTTCGCCGTGCCCGGCCGCATCGACTCTCCCCGCAGCAAGGGCTGCCATGAACTCATCCGACAGGGCGCCCGCCTCTGCGAAGGTGCCGAGGACATCCTCGGCGAGTTCGAATACCTGTTCCCCGCCCGAAACCGCGAGGCGTCCCCGGCCGAAACCGGCATCCTCCCAGCCCTCCACCTCTCCGAACGCGAACAGGCCGTGCTCTCCACCCTCGACCATGGCGAAGCCCACCTCGACACCATCATCCGCCAAACCCACCTCCCCGCCTCCACCGTCTCCGCCACCCTGCTCGGACTCGAAATGAAACGCCTGATCCAGCAACTCCCCGGCAAACGCTTCGCCAAAAACCTCCGCGTCCTGGGCTGAACCGCCCCCACCCCGGTTTCAAAGCAGGTTCGCCGCCAACTCCGCCAACTCCGACCGCTCCCCCTTCTCCAAATGCACATGCGCCGCCAGCGCCTGCCCCCGCATCCGATCCACGAGATGCACAAACCCGTTCGAACTGGCGTCCACGTACGGATTGTCGATCTGCCACGGATCCCCCGTGAACACGATCTTCGTCCCCTGCCCAACCCTCGTCACAATGGTCTTCACCTCCAGCGGCGTCAGATTCTGCGCCTCGTCGATGATCATGAACTGATGCGGGATGCTCCGTCCCCGGATGTAACTCAACGCCTCCACCACAATGGTGCCGTTGCGCATCAGATCCGCGGAACGCCGGCTCTCCTGCCCCATGTTCAGATCGCTCAAAAACTCCAGGGCGTCGTGGATCGGCTGCATCCACGGCCCCAGCTTCTCCTCCAGGGTCCCCGGCAAAAACCCGATCTCCTTCCCCATCGACACCGTGGGCCGCGCCACCAGAACCCGACGAAACTCCCGGTCCACCACCGTCTTCCTCAGACCCGCTGCCAATGCGATCAACGTCTTCCCCGTCCCCGCCTTGCCCATCAGCGTCACCAGCTTGATCCGGTCGTCCAACAACGCGTCGAAGGCGAAATGCTGCTCCCGGTTCCGCGGCTTGATCCCCCACACCCCCTCGCGCGAATCCATGATCGAAACAAGACGCGTCCCCGAAACATCCACCTTCGCCAGCAGACTCTTCTTGGGATTCGCCTCGTCCAGCAGCGTGCAGTACTCGTTCGCCAGATAACCCGTCCCGTCCGGCAACGGCAGCTCGTGATCCGCCTTGAACCGCGAAAGCATCTCCGCACTCGCCGGCCGCTCCAACATGCCGCTGTACAACTCCGACAACTGCACGCGGTCGGTCGTGTAATCCTCCGCCGCCAACCCCAGGGTGTCCGCCTTGAGCCGAAGATTGATGTCCTTGGTGACCAGCACCATCGGCAACGCCGGCTCCGCATCCCGCACACCCAGCGCGCGCGATAGAATCCGGTTGTCCACGCTCCGGACCGACCCGTTCGCCCCCGGAGTCGCCGCCGGACGGGCCTCCCGCTCGAAAACAATCCGGAACAGCCCCCCGCCCGGAAGCTGCACCCCCTCGCTCAACGGCCCGCGCGCCCGCCAACCATCCAGCATCCGCGAAACCGTCCGCGCGTTGCGCCCGAGCTCCGTCGACTCCCTCTTGAACCGGTCGATCTCCTCAATGACCTCTATCGGAATCAGGACGTTGTTGTCCTGAAAGTTCAGCAGACAGTTGGGATCGTGCAGCAGGACATTGGTGTCCAACAGGTAGTTCTTTTTCACGTGGAGGCCGGAAGCTTCACCGAATCCATCCGGTCCATCCACGCCCGGAGCCGCGGTCGCGACGCCGGCATCGTGTGGTGCCCGGAAAAAAGGAAATTGCCGAGAATGCCCCGAAGGCAGAAATCGACGAACACCGGCCTGTCCAACAGCAGGAACGGCCGCGTCGCCAGCATCTCCTCCGGCAACTGCAACAACCGCTCCAGATCCTCCAGCAGCCTCGCCTCCCCCCGCTTCCATTCCTCCAGGCATCCCCGCCCATAGCGGCGCTCCTTGTGGCGAACAAAACCGCATTGCTCCCGCTTCGGCACAAACTCCCGCCAGTGAATGTCGTTCAGCCGAAAAGCCACGTCCTCCACGTCATTCTCAAAATACCTCCACAACAGCGGCTGAACCCCCTCCCACTCCCGCGGGAACAACCCCAACCCAAAACGATCGTCGAGATACTTCGCCAGCACCTGCGAATCATGCCCCGTCTCAAACAGCACGTTCCGCCCATCCTGTAGCACCGGCACCTGGTAATACCGCTCCTTGGTCAACCGCCAAATCACCGACCGATCCCCCAGCGGCACATCCACCACCCGGTACGCCCTTCCGCTGGCCTCGAGAATCCCCCGCACCACCAGGCAGTACGGGCTCCAATCAAACTGGTAAAACCGGATCATATCCGTGCCTCCGCGATCCCCCCTCCACCCACCTTCACCACACTCCGCGGCCGGGGATTCATGGGGCTCTTCGGCACGGCCAAAGTAGGAGCCCCCGCCAACCCCCCACAAGCCAAATCCCCCCCGTCACCTCGACGCCACACGCCTCCCACCCCGATCACCCCCAACCCCACGGCCGGGAGCGGGATCCCATCCAGGTTCCCCGCTCCCGGCCCCCCTTCTTCCCCACCTCCTTGGGGAAAAATCGCTCACCCCCAAACCCACCCACCTGCCATGGAAACGCAGAAACCCAGCCAATCCTTACAGCCGTCCCACCCGATGAAACCAACCCAGACCCGCAACCCCACGGAAACCCATCAACCCATCGCCGCCCCGTACAACGCCCGGAAATCCTCCGCCGTCACCGCCACCGGGTTGAACCCGGCGGTCCATTGACGCGCCGCCTCCTCGGCCAGCGTCGGAATGCTCCCGGCATCCACCCCGTGCTCCTTCAACCCCCTGGGAATCCCCGCCGCCTCCAGCCATCCCTCCAACCGCGTCGCCAACCCCTCCACCACCTCCCCTTCAGCGTCCCCACGCCCCACCCATCCCGCAGCCGACGCCAACTCCACGTACAACCTCCGCACCCCCTCGCTCCTCGCGTTGTGCCGCACGACGTGGGGCAACATCACCCCGACCGCCATCCCATGAATCACCCCGAAATGGGCGGTCAGCGGATTCGCCGCCGAATGCGCCGCCCCAAGCATGCTCTGCTCGATCGCCGTCCCCGCCAGAGCCGCACCCAGCAGCATCCGCCCGCGTGCATCCAGATCGGTCGGATCCGCCAACACCGCCGGAAATCCCGACGCCAGCAGCGCAAACGCCTGCCTCGAATGCATCAGCGAAAGCGGATTCCGCTTCGTGGTCACCGCCGTCTCCACGGCATGCGCAATCGCATCGATCCCCGTGCAGGCCGTCACCCCCGCGGGCTGCGACACCGTCAGCTCGGGATCCAGAATCGCCGCCCGCGCCGCCGCCTTCGGATCCAGACACGCCATCTTCATGTGCGTCGCCGCATCCGCGATCAGCGCCGCCGACTGACATTCGCTCCCGGTTCCCGCGGTGGTCGGAATCGCCACGAACGGCAGCATCGGCCGGGTCGCTTTCCCAACCCCCCAGTAGTCCTGCATCCGCCCCCCGTTGGTGAGCAGAAAATTGCAGCCCTTCGCCGTGTCCATCGAACTGCCACCCCCCAGCCCGATCAGGACGTCCGGCCCAAATGCCCGCGCCACCGCCAGGCACTCATCCACGCAGACCGTATCCGGGTTCTCCCGCACGCCGCTGAACACCTCCACCAACCGCCTCCCCTCCCCGCCCAACGCCTTCATCACCCGTTCCACATGCCCCGCCCGGACAATCCCCCCGTCCGTCACCACCAGAACCCGATCGCAGCCAATCCCGTCCAGGACCGCAGGCAACCGGTCGATCGCACCCGCGCCAAACACCAGGCGTGTCCTCGGGGTGATGTCGAAGGATTCCAGGGTCGATGTCCCGCCGCCCGAGGAACGCCCCGACGACTCCGAGTGTATGCACGATTGGTTGCCACCCATGACAAATTCTCCGCAGGACCCCGCCCGCCAGCCAGCCAGCCAGCCTCACTGGGGCGGCAGGGACCCAAACGGCGCGAAAAGTGCCACCAATCCCCGGCGGCGCCACCAACAATGCGTGCCAACCACCGGGAACGCCCCGGGCTTCCAACACAGGCCTCCGGTCAGCCGAGAATCCTGCGACCCTCGTCCAGGAAGATCCCCTTGAAGTTCATCTCCAGCGCCTGCGCGTTCGATGCCTTCTGCAAGGCCTCCTTCTCCGTGATGCGCCGCGCCTTCACGAGCTCGAACAGGGCCTGGTTGAACGTCTGCATCCCGTCATCGGTCCCCATCTCGATCGCCGCCGCCAGCTTGTCGAGCCGGTTCTCCTCAATCAGCTTCCGAACCGTGCTGTTGCTGATCATGACCTCCAGCGCCACCGTCATGCCGCCTTCCACGGTCTGCACCATCCGCTGGCACAGCACCGCCTGAAGCGTCCCGACCAACTGACGCCGAACCTGCTCCCGCTCCTCCGCCTTGAAGAAGTCCAGAATGCGCGTCACCGACTGCGCCGCCGTGGTGGTGTGCAGCGTCGAAAGCACCAGGTGACCCGTGTCCGCCGCCCCGATCGCCGCCTGAAAGCTCACCGCGTCCCGCATCTCCCCGATCATGATGATGTCCGGGTCCTGCCGGAGCACATACTTCAACCCCAGCGGATAGGAGGGCGTGTCCAACCCGATCTCCCGCTGCTCGATCACCGACTGGTCGTCCTCGAACACGTACTCGATCGGATCCTCCAGCGTGATCATATGCTTCCGCGAGTTCCGGTTGATGTGCTGGATCATCGCCGCCAGCGTGGTCGACTTGCCGCTGCCGGTCGCACCCGCCACCAAAACGATCCCACGCGGCGATTCCGCGATCTTCCGCACCACCGGAAGCAACCCCAATTGCTCGAACTCCGGGATGTTGTTCTTCACGTAACGCATCGCCAACGCGAACGTCCCGCGCTGCTGAAACACGTTCGTGCGGAACCGCCCGACCCCGGGCACGAAATACGAGAAATCCACCTCGCGGAACTCCTCGAGCTGCGCCTTGCCGTGACGCGGAACCATGTGGTCCAGCACCGAGTTCATCCACTCCTCGGTCGGTGTCGGGCATTCGATAGGCACCAACTGCCGGTTGATCCGAAACACCACCGGCGTCCCGCTCTTGATGTGGACGTCCGAAGCACCACCTTCAACCGCCGTCTTGAGGATTTTGTGGAAGAGTTCCATGCGAACGAAAATAGGAGAAAAGATTCCGCGACCGCCCGTCCGTCAGTCAGCCAGTCCATCCAACCCGCCCCACCCCGCCGCTCATCCGAGATGCGAAAGCGCCAGCGACTCCAACCGCTGTTGGGTCTGAGGCGTCAACCCCACGAACAACAGCGAAACCTGATATCCGGCGTGCCGATTCCCCTCGCACGCCACCACCACCCCGCGACAGTTCACCCGCCGCTTCTCACTCGGCGATTCAATCGCCAGATTCACCTCGGTCCACGGCGCAAGCGGCCGCTCGGACAGGAATTCGATGCCGTTCTTGCGGATGGTCACCGCCCCCGCCGGCAGGCTCAGGGTCGATACCGGGGCTGAGGACGCGGACTCAGGCTGCGAACTCGCGGTTCTTCGATCCAGACGGCCGGCGCTCATAGTGCGCCACCAAGCTACCACGCCAACCCCGACCGTCAACGAATGCCTCCGACACCCACCCCTACCACTCGATCACGGCCGCACCCCACGTCAGGCCCGCACCAAAAACCAAAAGAAGCAACAAGTCCCCCTTCTGAATCCGCCCACCCCGCACCGCCTCGTCCAACGCAATCGCCACCGACGCCGCCGAAGTGTTCCCATACCGGTCCAGATTCACAAACACCCGGTCCGCCGGCGCCTCCAACCGCTCCGCCACCGCCTCGATGATCCGCCGATTCGCCTGGTGCGGGATGATGCACCGGATCTGGTCGATCCGAAGCTCACAACGCTCCAACGCCTGATGCGCCGCGGTGCACATCGCCAACACCGCGTTCTTGAACGTCTCCCGCCCATCCATCCGCAGAAAATGCAGCCGCGAAGCCACGGAATCCGCACTCGCAGGAATCCGGCTGCCCCCACCGGGCATGCACAACAACCCCGCCTTGCTCCCGTCCGCACCCATGCACGCCGTAAGCAAACCGTGGGAACGCGGACGATTCTGCAACACCACCGCCCCCGCACCGTCCCCAAACAACACACAGGTGTTCCGGTCCTGCCAGTCGATGATCGACGACAGCTTCTCCGCCCCGATCACCAGCACGGTGTCGTACGTGTGGGACATGATGAACTGTTGTCCCACCTCCAGCGCGTAGATGAACCCCGAACAGGCCGCTTCGAGATCGAACGCCGCGGCACGACGCGCCCCAATCCGCTCCTGCACCAGGCAGGCCACCGACGGGAACAGCATGTCGGGAGTGATCGTCGCCACGATGATCAGATCCACCTGGTCGGGCGTCACCCCCGCGAACTCCAGCGCCCGCAGCGCCGCCTTCGCCGCAAGATCCGAGGTCGCCTCGTCCGCCCCCGCTATCCGCCGCTCCCGGATGCCCGTCCGACTGGTGATCCACTCATCCGTGGTGTCCACCATCCGCGACAGGTCCGCGTTCGTCAGGACACGCGCCGGAACGTAGGAACCCACCCCGGTCACGGAACAGGTCCGCGCCCGGAACCCATGGCGGGCGCGCGGATTCCTGAAGGGGGCGGGCGGAAGATCGGTCATGCGCTTGCGCTGGCGGCGGTGGTCGATTCCCGGTTCAGGCCCAGACGCGCATGCGCCGCCTCCACCTGCGCCGTGATCCGGTCATTGATGTGATGCTGATACGCCTCCGTCGCCAGACGAATGCCGTTCCGAATGGCGCGATCCGTCGAGGATGCGTGCGACTTGAACACCAGCCCGTTCAACCCGAGCAACGGCGCGCTGCCATACATGTCAGGATCCATCCGGCTCCGTATGCTGCGGAACGCACCGCGCGCCAGCCACGCCCCGAGCTTCCTCATCGGAGTGGCCGTAAGCTCCCGCTTCAACAACCGGAACATGCCCTTCGCCAGACTCTCCGCCGTCTTCAGGGTGATGTTTCCCACGAACCCGTCGCACACCACCACGTCCACCCGCCCGGCAAACAAATCGTGCCCCTCCACGTTCCCCACGAAATTCAGGTCCAGCAAACGGCACATGCGATACGCCTCCTGGGTCAGCTCGTTCCCCTTCGACTCCTCGGTGCCGTTGCACAACAGCCCCACCCGCGGACGCGAATACCCCAGCACCTCCGAGGAATAGAGCGACCCCATGATCGCGTAATGCACCAGGTGCAGGGGCTTGCATTCCACATTCGCCCCGGCGTCGAGGAGCACGAACTCGTTCTCCGGCGTCGGTATCACCGTCGCTATTCCCGGCCTGTCGATCGACCCCAACCGCCTCAGCTTGATCGTCGCCGCCGCCAGCAACCCCCCGGTGTTCCCGCACGAAAGAATCGCGTCCGCCTCGCCTCCAGCCACCAAATCCACCGCCCGCACCATCGAGGAGTCCTTCTTCCGCCGAAGCACATCCTTCGGACCATCCTCCATCGTCACCACGTCCGCCGCGTGAACCACCCGAACCCGTGAACGCACGGACTTCGGCACGTGCGGCTCAATCGCCTCCCCCTGCCCCACCAACAGCAGTTCCCGGATGGCTTCCGCCATCTCCAGGGCCTGTACGGCACCACGGACCACCACGGCCGGCCCGTGATCGCCACCCATCACGTCGACCGCGAGGCGCATGAATGCAGATAGACAAAGGGCGCGGACCTGCTTTCAGGAACCGCGCCCTTTGGAAGACGGATGTTCAGGAGAACGATTGGACCGTGATCACCTGACGCCCCTTGTAATGGCCGCAAGCCGGACAAATCCGGTGCGGAACATACGGGGCACTGCACTGCGGGCACGTGCTCAACTGCGGCAAATGAAGAACGCTGTTGTACGCGCGCCGCATCCGCTGACGGCTCCGCGACGGTTTGCGCTTGGGTACTCCCATAAAAAATCAATCGAGCTTGAGTTTGTCGAGAACGCTCCACGCAGAAGAAACTCCTCGAGCTTCATCCGACTCCGGGCCTTTTCCACCCGGTTCCTGCGGTGACCGGGGGATTCCCGGACATTCCGGCCTGCACAATGGGTGCTGCGGAAGCGCGAGCAAGCTATCTTCGCGGATCACAGGCGTCAAGTCCACCGACTCGTCCACCAACTGCACCGCCTCCTCCCCCTCCAGCGCCAAAAGGCACGACCACCCCTCCAACCGCAGCACATGCTCGAACGGCTCCAAACACCGAACGCACCGACAATCCAGCACCGTCTCCACCGTTCCCTGCACGAAGACCTCGCTGCCCATCAGTTCCGCGTCCAACTGGTACGTTAACGGCCGCCGGGCTGACAGACACGGATCCTCGATCCCCCAACCCATCGTTTCCGCGGGCTCCACCCCCTCCAGGTGAACATCCCCCTTCTGCAGGGCGGCAACGGAAAGCAGTATGGCCATGTCCGGAAATCAGATGGGATTCGACGTCAACCGCCGCTTCAACGCCTCCAGCACCGGCGGCGGCACAAACTCCGCCACATCCCCACCCAACGAGGCGATCTCCTTCACCAGCCGCGAACTGAGAAACGTATAGCTCTCCCGCGGCATCATGAAAATCGTCTCCACCTGCTCGTTGAGTTTTCGGTTCATCAAGGCCAGTTGGAACTCGAACTCGAAGTCCGAAACCGCCCGCAACCCGCGAACCACCGCGTGCGCCCCCCGCTGGGCCACGTAATCCACCAACAGCCCCGAAAAACTGTCGGCTTCCACGTTCGGCAGCGCCACCACCACCTGCCGAACCAGTTCCAGCCGTTCCGCAGTCGAAAACAACGGCCCCTTCGGCTGATTCACCGCCACCGCAACCACCACCCGGTCAAACAACCTCGCCGCCCTCTGGATCACATCCAGATGCCCGTTGGTGATCGGGTCGAAGCTCCCCGGACAGATCGCGATCCTCATGGCCATGGTCGTCGGTTCAGCAATCGTTCGCCCCTAAAACACAAATCCCGGAGCCAGAGGCCCCGGGATCGGGTGAAAGGGACGTCCGGTTCGTGAGGCGCTTACACCCTCAGTGGATCCGAATCAGTTGGCCGGCTGCGTGCGGGAAACGAACGGAGCCACCGGCAGAACGATGCGGTCGATCGGACCACGCTCGTCGAACATCTTGCTCTGCAACGCAGGCAGCGCAACGATGCCAGGAACCGACGAAGCCGAACCACCCACATCGCCAAGATCAGCGTCCGCGGCAGGCGTCACCATGCCCGACACCGGCGAAAACATCTCGTTCGCGTTCACCACCCGGGTGATCGTCGAACCGTCGTCGCGATAGGACACCACAACAACCGAGCCCTCAGCCACAACCAACCGGCCGTCGGCCTGGAAGTCGTAACGGGTGCCACGGATCGTCGCCACGGCCTTCGCGCTCTTCACCTCGTACTTCGAGGCCGCCGCAAGCTTGTGCACGTTGCCCAACACACGCCCCTCGCGAAGCTCAATCTGCGTGTTGACCACCGTCTCCAACCCGGTGTCCTCATACGTCAGCGCCGCAAGCGACACCGTCGAATTCGGCATGATCCGCAATTGCGAACCGTTCCGCCCAAGATCCAGATCTGCCGCCGAAGAACTCGACGTCCGAATCCATGCTCCTTCGTGAAGCGCTTCTCCGCGCTTCAGGGCCTTCCATTGCGTGCCGTCGGTCGAGATCTCCGCAGACCCCTGAACGGCAAGCACTTTCGCGGTGCCCTTTTCGACCGCGGCCTGCGCGACCGAGGCCAGCGCAAGCACGACAGCCCCGATACCAAGCCGCGCCATCATCCCACTCACCGTGCGAAAAGAATTCATAGCTGTGCTCCTAGATGTGCAATTCGTGAACCGGCGCCGACCAATCTAAAAACCCACCTGTTTCTGTCAATGCGTTTGTTCGTTCTCTCTTGGATTTCAACTGGATAACTCAACCCCCACCCCCAATCCCGTCCCCTCCCCCCAGAAATCCACCCCCCAAAAACACCCGATAACGCCGCACCGCCGCCAGTCCCGGCCCCAGTCGCACCTCCAAAACCCCCTTCGATTCCCACGTCTCAAACCGATCCTTCAGCTCCCGAACCCGCGGCGAATCCCCGTCCCTCTCGATGATCAACGCGTCCCAGCCCCGCTTCTCCCCGTCCGGTCGCCCCCAAATGCCGTACTGCGACACCGGCCGCCCCGGCTCCTCCCAGCAATACGTCCGAGGCCGGTCCGCCAGATAGAAGGCCAGCGCACTCGCCACATACCGATCCCCCGGCGCCAAAAGGAACGTCCGCTCCGGCCGCGACAGCCCCGCCCGCAGGACCTCCACCCGCTCGGCCAACTCCCGCCAACCCCGCACCCGCGCCGTGGGATCCTTCCGCTCCCCAGCCCAGGGCATCGCCGGCGCCACGAACGGCACCGCCATCAGCATCACCGCCATCACCCCGCCAACCCCCACCCCAACCCCCACCCACCTCCGCCACTGGCGCCCCGCGTCCGATCCCCATGCCCATCCGGCCACCAGGACCGCGGCCGCCGGGTAGAACACCAGCGGCCAGTTCTGTTCCACCCGCTGGTGCATCGCCAATCCCGCGTACGCCGCCCACCCCGGCACGAAGAACAATAGCAGGTACCGCTCCCGACCCGACATCACCCGCCATCGAGCCAGCCCCAAACCGCCCGCCAGCATCATCAACCCCCAGCTCACCCCACCCCCCAGCCCCGCCTGCCCCCCCAGGAATTCACCCACAAACCGAACGCTCCGGCCCCACTGGAAGGTCACGGATTCGATCTCGTCCGCGGTGTGCCGGAAGGTGATCCAGTCATGCCGCCAGTTCCACACCAGCGGCGGCGTCAGGAACAGGAGCGAAACGCCCACAGCCGCCAGCCACCCGCCCCAGCCGCGACCCTTCCCGCCGCGCGGTTGAAGGGCCAAGAACACCAGCAGCATCAGCGGGAAGACCAACTGGATCTGCTTGGTCAAATACCCCAGGCCCAGCACCACGGTCAGCGCCGTCAACCACCCGGCCATCCCGCCCCGCCCGCCTTCACCCGCCGTCCACGCCCGCCACCCCAGCCAGAGACTCGCGCTCCAGAACAGGAACAGCGGCGCATCAATGGTGAAGAACGTGCTCAGCGCCGCGTTCCCCGGCGTCGCCAGGAGAATCATCGCCGCCCAGAAGCCGGCCGCGCCGCCGAACATGTCCCGGCCCAGCCGTTCCACGAACACCAACCCCGCGCCACCCAGCAGCACCGGGAACAGCTTGATCACCAACTCGCTGTTCCCACCGACTCGGCCGGCCAGCCCCATCAGCCAGCCGATCATCGGCGGCTTGCTGAAGTAGCCGATGTCCAACCGCCGCCCCCAGTCCCAGTAGTAGGATTCGTCCGGGGCCAGATCCAACGGGAACACCACAGCGTACAACACCCGAACCAACCCGACCCCCAGCAGCACCATCCAGAAACGCCGGGTCCAAACCCGGCCCCGGTCGTCCCCTCCCACCCCGGACTCCGCCCCGGCCCCTTCCATCGCCTCGCCCCGCAGCCGCTTCCTCATGCCCGACTCTGAGCACCACCCCCTCCGGTGCCAAGCCCCCGACCCGCGCCCGAATCCCTCGTCGCAGACCCCCTTCGTTCCAATCGCCCCCCGCTCTCAGCCGCCGGGCCGGTCCACCGACAGGTCCAGGCGATCCCAGACCATCCCCAGCAGCACCATCGCAACCGCACCCTCAACGGCCAGAACCGCGGCAACCAGAAACGACCCCACGGCAAATCCCGGCCAAGGACCCAGCCACCAGACAACCGCGAAATGGCCCAGCGCACCCGCCATCACCGCGGGTATCAGCGCCACGACCAGCACCAGGATCTGCGCGATCTGCACGATCATCCGCTGCCCCATCACCTCCACTCCACCCCGCCCGCCGCTGCCCGGCGGCACCGTCCACGCCGGAAACAGCAGCGCGGTCGCGTTGTGCAGACAAAGCCCCAGCAGCGTCGCCGAGGTGCCCAGCATGACCATCGCGCCCCAGGCGATAACCCGCTCCCGCGGCCCGATGTCACCAAGGCCCGGGGGAACCGGACAACACCCGACGACCGCCAACGCGAGCACGCCCTGGCCCGCGACCAGCACACCCCAGGGGGCCAGCAACTGACCGAGAACCACCCGCCACCCGGACAGCGGCAACGCCCGCAACGCCTCCCACCCGCGCCCCGACAGGTCCTGCCGGAAATCCATCCGGCCCGCCGAAGGCCCCACCAGCACCGAAAGCACCCACAGCACACCGGCCACCAAACCGAGCACCGCGCCAAAACCGGTCTCCCGCAACCACCCCATCCCCAGCAACAACCCGCCGACACCCCCGCCCGCGACCCACGGCAGGGCCCGTCCACGCACCCACGGCCCCGCCGCCGCCAGATTGCGCCACGCAACCGCCATCCACGGCGGGCCCTCGGGCGCCAGGGGGAACAGCAGGTGCGCGCGCGATGTCGGAGGTCTCCGACGCGCGGACGCCGCGGGTTGAAGCGCCGCCTGCGCCGCCTCGATCGAGGCCTCCTCGAAGGCCACGGTGGCCCGCAGGATCCAGACGTAATGCACGCCCACGCCCAGCCCCACCCAGGCCAGCGCCTGCATGAACACCACTGGATCCCGCGCCAGCGGCAACCGCACCACCCACACCAGGGGCGCCAGAATCTCACGCACCGGCGAGGTCCGCGAAAGCTCCAGCCACCAGGCCGCCACCGCCTCCACATCGCCCCAGTCGGCCGGCGGCGCTGACGCCGACCGCCAACCCCATGCGAGCGCCGCCAGCAGCGTCCCGCCCAGCAACCCCGCGACCGCCATCCGCCGTTTCCAGGGCCCGACACCCACGTCCAGCAGCGCCGTCCGGACAAACGAGGCTCCCAGCGAATGGAGTTGAAGCAGCAGCAACAGCAGCCACCAGCCCAGAACCGCCATCCAGACCCCGTCGCCGCGCAGCAACCGCCCGGAGAACAGACTCGCCATCAGCGAGGTGAACAGGAGTCCCACCTGCCAGCCCGCGAGCTTGTAGTGCAGCAGCCCCCGACGGCTGATCGGGGCCGGGAAGAGGAACTGCATTTCCGCGGGTGAGAAATCCAGCGCGGCACGTCGCGACGGCACCAGCCAGAACCCCGCCAGCACGGCGAGCAGAACCCAGGCGCCGCCGGTCTCGATCGCCGCCGCCCATTCCCCGGGCAGCCCGGCCGCCCCCGGGGCCGACCCTTCACCGAACCGCCCATGCCGCATGGGCCGGACCAGGAACATCCAAAGATAAAGCCCCCCCGCGAGCCCCCCGACGAGGTACTTCGGCTGCCGCAGGCGACGCAGGCGCACCCGCACCCGGTTGATCGCCGACCGCACCCAGAGGTAGACGAGCGCCGAAACCGCGCTCAAGCCCCGCCCTCCCCGGTGACCCGCAGGAAGATCTCCTCGAGCCCCGCCTCGGGATCGCCGGCCCGGAACCGCGCCAGAACCTCCCCCATCGCCCCGGTCACCACCGGTTCCCCCCGCCGCAGCACCAGCAGATGCGTGCAGACCTCCTCGAGAAGGTGCAGCAGATGCGAACTGATGATCACCGCCGCCCCCTCCCGCGCCCGCCGCAGCATCGAGTCCTTCATCCGCCGGATGCCCAGCGGATCCAGCCCCGTCAGCGGTTCGTCAAGGACCAGCACGCGCGGGGTGTGCAGCAGCCCGCAGGCGATCGACAGCTTCTGACACATGCCCCGCGAAAGCTCCCCTGGCAGCGCCTCGCGCTTCCCCCCCAGCTCCAACTCCTCGAGCAACGCCTCGGCCCGCTGCTTGAAGTCCGGCACCCGGTGGATCCGGGCGACAAACATGAGGTGCTCCCAGACGGTGAGGTACTCGAAGAGCCGCGGTTCATCGGGAAGCCAGGCAAGCGTCCGCTTCGCCGCCACCGGATCCGCCGCCAGGTCATGCCCGCAATGGCGAATCCCGCCGTGCGTCGGTGGAATGATCCCGCACAGACAGCGCAGGGTCGTGGTTTTTCCCGCCCCATTCGGCCCGACCAAACCGAGCACCTCGCCGGGACGGACGACGAAGGAGAGACCCTTCACCGCCACGAACGCGCCATACGCCTTGGTGAGCCCTTCCACCTCGATCATGCCTGGATGCCCACCCTCCCGAGTCCGCCAAGCCGCCGTCAAGCCGCGCGCGGCGTCCTCAATCCTCGCCCACCCCTCCCCCGCCAAGGTACCGTGGGGTTCATGCGACCGCCCCAGCCATGGCGCGCCGAGCCGACGTTGCGATTCCTCGCCACGTTGCTGCTCGGCTTCGCCGCGTCGATGGTGGCCGCCCAGGTCCTGATCCGCACCTTCACCACCGACCCGTCGCAGCCCCCGGCCTGGCAGCTCGCCTGCGCCACCGGCGTGCTCCACGCCGTCGGCATCATCGCCGTGATCCCGCTCCTCCGAACCCACGGCTTCGGTTGGCGCGAGGGCTTCGGCCTGTTCCACCCGCCCTGGGCGCGCACCGCCCTCCGCGCCAGCCTGCTCACCCTGCCCGCCCTCGCCGTCGCCTGGGGCGTCCACCAACTGTGCGTGTCCACCCTCGAGGCCATCGGCCACGCCCCCGACCTCCAGCAGGCCGTCGACGCCGTCCGCAACTCCGCCCACGGCTGGGAACGGTTCGTCCTCCTGGCCTTCGCCGCCGGCTCAGCACCGGTGTTCGAGGAACTGGTCTTCCGCGGCATCCTCTGGCCCGCCCTCCGCGACCGCGGCTTCCACCTCACCGGATGCCTCGCGGTCTCCGCCCTCTTCGCCTCCATCCACGCCAACCTCGCCGCCTTCCTCCCGCTCTGCCTGCTCGGCATGTTCTGGACCTGGCTCTACGAACGCTCCGGCGACCTGACCGCGCCGATGCTCAGCCACGCCCTCTTCAACGCCACCAACTTCGTCTGGATCCTCGCCGCCCCCGGCGAACCCGCCCCGGCCCCGTGACGCCGACGCCATCCATGAAGGAATTCGACCTCATCGCCCTCCTCACCCGCGACCTGCCCACCCACGAAGGCGTCGTGGCCGGACCGGGCGACGACTGCGCCCTGCTCGACCTCGGCATCCCCGACCGCTTCGTGGCCTTCAAAACCGACGCGGTCGTCGAAGGCATTCACTTCACCGCGGACACCCCGCCGGAACAGGTGGGACACAAGGCCATCGCCCGGGTGCTCAGCGACTTCGCCGCCGCCGCCGCAACCCCCTCCGCCGCCCTCGTCACCCTCGCCCTTCCACCCTCCTTCAACCCCGACCGCGTCCAGGCCATCTACGCCGGTCTCACCACCACCGCCCGCCGCTGGAACGTCGCCATCGTCGGCGGCGAAACCACCACCAACCCCGATCGCACCCTCCTCTCCGTCGCCGCCCTCGGCACCGTCCCCGCCTCCCGCACCATCCGCCGCTCCGGCGCACGCCCCGGCGACGCCCTCTTCGTCTCCGGCGAACTGGGCGGTTCCATCGACGGCCACCACCTCACCTTCGAACCCCGCCTCAATGAAGCCCGCTGGCTCGCCGACAACTTCCCCGTCCACGCCATGATCGACCTCAGCGACGGCCTCGCCGGCGACATCCGCCACCTCGCCGCCGCCAGCGGGGTCGGCGCCGAATTGTTCGAGAACAGCCTCCCCATCCGACGCGCCGCCCATCTGCGCGCCCGCACCGGCCAAAGCCCCAAACCTCCCGCCCTCGCCGCCCTCACCGATGGCGAGGATTTCGAACTCCTTTTCGCCGTTCCCAAGGAATCCGCGGTCGCCGTCCTCGACGCCTGGAAACAGCGCTTCCCCGAGGTCCGCCTCACCTGCATCGGCCGCGTCACCAGCGACCCAACCCTCCGCATACGGGACGCCCGCGGTCCCCGCCCACTGCCCACGCATGGTTACGTTCATTTCGCATAGCCCCGCCGAAACCACCGGACTCGGCGAACGCCTCGGCAAAGCCGCCCAACCAGGCTGGGTCTTCGCCCTCTCCGGCGATCTCGGCGCCGGAAAAACCCACCTGGTCAAGGGCATCGCCCGCGGTCTCGGCGTCTTTCATCGCATCCAATCCCCCACCTTCGCCCTCGTCCAGGAACACCTCGACGGCCGACTCCCCCTCTACCACCTCGACCTCTACCGCCTTCGCGACTCGCGCGACATCTGCGCCGCCGGCCTGGAACGCTACCTCGACCCCGCCGACGGCGTCGCGGTCATCGAATGGTTCGAACGCTGGGACGGCCCCCCGCCGCTCCGGCTCTGCCGCATCCTCCTCGAACATCAGGGCGGCGACGTCCGCCGCATCCAGTATGACCTGCCTCGCGATTGAAGCCTCCACCAACCGCCGGTCGGTCGCCATCGCCCGCCACGGAATCGTGCTCGCGGAGGCCGTTCACACCGCCGGCCGCGACACCCCGCTCTTCGGCATGATCGAGGCCGCCCTCGCCAAAGCCGGTCTCCGTCCCGAACAGGTGTCCCACCTCGCCGTCGGCCTCGGTCCCGGTTCCTACACCGGAATCCGCATCGCCATCGCCGCCGCCCAGGGCTGGGCCCTCGCCCACCCGGTCCGCCTCGTCGGCCGCAGCTCCGTCGATCTCGCCGCACGCCGCGCCCGCGACCTGGCCCTCCTCGGCCCCACCACCGTCGTCGTCGATGCCCACCGCGGTGAGGTCTATCTCGCCGGCTTCACCCTCACCCCCGACGCCGCCCAACCGCTTTCCCCGCTCCGCATCGCCTCCCGCACGGAGGTCGAGGCGGCCCGCGCCGCCGGCCACCGCATCGTCGGCCCCGACCTCGACGCCCTCGCCATCCCCGGCCAAGCCGTCTTCCCGGAGGCCGCTACCCTCGCGTCCTGGATCTGCGAATCCGACGAAGCCACCCCCCCCGAACTCCTCGAGCCGATCTACCTCCGCTCCACCGCGTTCATCAAGGCACCCCCGCCCCGCGCCGTCCCGGCACCCCCGGCGTCCTGAGTCCCGCCCGCCGGCAGCCCATCCGCATCCACGCCTGCCGCCACCCTGGCCAGGCCCCGAAGCAACGCGGCGAAATAGTCCGGAAGCTGCGGCCCGAAGAACGACATCACCCGCGTCTCGTAGGTGTTCATGCCGTAGTGGCGCGACGGGACGACGTAGCCCAGGTAGTCGCCGTTGAAACTGGTGACGGCCCCCGACATCCCGAGCGCACGAATCCCGTCCTCAACCTCCAGCCCGAGTTCCCCGCTGAAATCACAGGGCGTTGCCAGCCACAGCGCCTCGTTCAACCGCAGATACTGCAGGCGGGTCGTCGTCGGCACCGGCAACAGCCGCCGCGCCGCCCAGGCCCGCAGCCGCCAGCCATCGGCCACCCGGCATTGCAAAGGCGGCAGATCCACCTCCAACGACCGCATGTCCCAAACCACCCGCGAAACCAGCGTCACCCCAGCCACCTCCCGAACCGTGGCCTCCGCCAACCGCGCCCCCATCGCCCGCGCCCCCTCGATCCCCCCCTCCGGCGCCCGCGGCGCGTGACTCCCAACCGCCCCCGCGAAAAACAACGCCATGCCCCCCGTCACCTCTTCCACCCCGCGCTGCCATGCGCCCGGGTAATCCCCATGAAATTCCATGACCCTCCCCGAAACCACCGTCGCGTGCGCCGCATAACACCCCACCACCGCCCGGTCCCCGTCCTCCTGCCGCACCACCAACAGCCGGAACCGCGGATCCACCCGCCCCGCCTCCCCCACCAACCGGTTCCGCACCAGCTCCGGCGCGTCGAACCCACCCGTCCCAACCGCCGCCGGCGTCAGATCCTCCAGCGCCGCCCGCACCGCGGTCACCACCCTCGCAGCCATCCACTCCCTCACCCCCGGAACAAATCGCCCGGCAAATTGCTCCGCCACAATGCCCTCCCCCCAACCCCCAGGCCCGCCGTGCGTGTGCGTCGCCCCCAGATAAATCCCATCCCCCGACAACCCCGATTCCCGCGCCAACCGCTCCCTCACCAACAACGCAACCTCGCGGGGCACGATCAGCGAATCCACCGACGCCATCACCCCGGTCCGCCCCCCGGCTTCCCAGGCCACCGCCTTCACCCAAAGCGGATCCAATACCCCCGTCGCCGGTCGCCCCGCCCGATCCCCGTAACCCGCCAGCGGTAAACCAGGAAAAAAGCCGTCATCCACCCCCACCCCATCCCCCGAACCCCCTGCGCCCAACCGGATGTTCGGCGTCAGTGACGCCCGCCCAAATCCCGCCCTCAACGGCCCGGCCACCCTCGGAACCGATGATCCCTCCCCCAATCGCTCCAGCCGTTCGAGCGCCACCCGCGCATAGGCCGTCCCCTCGTACCCTGCGCGATCCACTGGCGCCAAAAGCGCGGCAGGCAACCCGGCCAGCAGCACCACACCCAACCCCAGCCCCCAGCCCAGAAAACGAAGCGCCTTCCGCATGGGCGGTTTCGCCGGATGCCCCGGCGTCCGGGTTGAATCGCAGCCCCGCCTACTTCGTCTGGGCAAACAGCATCAGCACCCGCGGCCCACGCTCGGTCTGAAGCTGCCATTGCTCCTCCTGAAAGCCGTGCGGCACCGCCAACCCGTCGCAGGACTTGTCCATCGTCGGCTTCCCGTCCACCAACAGCATGTAGTGATGCGTCTTGTTGCCGGGAATGTGGTGCATGGTCACGTGCCAGGCATCCTGCTTGCCGTCACGCATCATCGCCACCTTCTGCCAATGGGTGAACGATCCCACGATCTCCACCGAGGTCGGCTCCGTAGTGTGACCGTCAGGCAGCCGCCAGCGAAAGACCTTGCTGAAGACCTGCTTGTTCTCCTGAGGCGTCCGAACCCCGCCACCACCGGTTTCGCGCATCATCGGCCCGCCCTTGGGAGGCGTTTTCCGACGCAACAGATTTCCTAGGGATTGGAACATATGGGCACAAAAGTCCGCGGAAATTAGGGGAGCACCGGGCCGGTGACAAACCGAGATCCCAAAAAAATTTCCGCGCCCGCCCCGGACCCCCGGCATGAAACCACCACCCACGCAAAACCCGCCCCATTCCGCGTTCCCGCCGCCACGCCGTTCTGGCGCAGGGAAAGGACCGCGCTAGGATCGGGCCATGGATTGGCAGCAGCCCCTGGCGGTGGGTCTGGTCGCCCTGGTCGCGGCCACGGCCATCGCGTTACGGGTGCGCCGACTCCGCTCCCTCCGTTCCTCCGGCGGCTGCGGCGGGGGATGCTGCCCAACCTCGCGGTTCCCCGCCGCGATGACGCTGAAGGTCCGGCACGCCGGCCCGCCAACCCCGCCGCGCCAGCCCAATTCCCACCCTCCGCCACCCCAGGCCAAACCACACGCCATCACCCCCGATCCCGCCGCGCCCACGACACCCTGACCAACACGCCTCGGTTCCGTGGCTTGCGCGGTGGGGGCGTGTGGCGTAGCCTATCGGCACTTGGGCATGGCTTCTTCGAAGATCAGCACGTCAGTGCATTTCGTGACGACCCGTCCGCAAGCCCCGATGAAGGAGGCCGGCAATGGTGTGTCCTGGGTGCCCAACATGGACGTTTTCACCCATGACGGCGGGGTGGTGGTGAAGGCGGAACTGGCCGGCATCAGCCGCGAGGACCTGACCCTGACGGTGGACGGCAACCGCCTGCGCATCCGCGGCTTGCGCCGTGACGCACCCCGCACCAACGGCGCCAGATTCCTCATGATGGAGATCGAATACGGCGCCTTCGAGGCCTCGGTCGAACTGCCCCCGGGTCTCGACACCGCCAACGCCCGCGCGATCTACCTCAACGGCTTCCTGCGCGTCGAATTCTCCCGCGAAACCCCCGCCTCGTCCGGTCCCCAACGGATCGAGGTCGGCTGACGCCCCCAAAAACCAGCCCGGAACGGCTCGGAATCCCCTCCAGCGACGCGGTATTCCTCCGGAATGGGCGGCTACGACACCGAGTTCATCAGCCTGGTCAAGGCCGCCAACCTGGACGGCCAGGAGGACCGCCGCCCCGCCAGCCTGCCCGCGGAACTGCCAGTCCTCGGCCTCACCGACATCGTCATCTTCCCCGGCAACGTCACCCCCCTGCTCGTCGACGCCGGTGCCAGCACCAAACTCGTCGATGACGTCGTCGCCGGCGACCGCCTCGTTTGCCTCGTCCTCCAGAAATCCGCCGAGGTCACCGAACCCGCCCCGTCCGATCTCCACACCGTCGGCTGCGCCGCACGCGTGCTGAAGATGGTCAAATACCCCGACGGCGCCGCCCGCATCCTCGTCGAAGGCCTCCGACGCGTGACCCTTGGCCGCTTCACCGCCCGCACCCCCTACCTCCGCGCCAAAGTCCGCGTCATCACCGAACAACCCTCCCCCTCCGACGTCGTCCAGGCCCGCGCCCGCAGCCTGCAAAGCCGATTCCAGGACCTGCTCAAGATCTCCCCCCCGGTCGGCGACCACGTCAAGATGGCCGCAGCCAACGTCTCCGACCCCGGACGCCTGGCCGACCTCATCGCGGGCACGATGAACTTCGGGCTCGCGGACAAACAGCGCCTGCTCGAAACCCCCTCGGTCCCCAGCCGCCTCGACCTCCTGACCCCGCTGCTCGAACGCGAATTCGAACTCGCCTCCCTCGGCGCCAAGATCCAGTCCGAGGTCACCGGAACCCTCGCCAAGAGCCAGCGCGACTACTTCCTCCGCGAACAGATCCGCGTCATCCGCCGTGAATTGGGCGAGCGCGACCCCGGCCAGGCCGAGTCCGATGCGCTCCGCGATCGCATCGAAAAAGCCGACCTGCCCGACGAGATCCGATCCGTCGCCCGCCGCGAATACGACCGGCTCGCCGGCATCCCCCCGGCCGTCGCCGAACACACCGTCCTCCGCAACTACCTGGACTGTCTGCTCGACCTGCCCTGGAAAACCACCACCCCGGACCGCCTCGATCTCGCCGCCGCCGCCGAACTCCTCGACCGCCAGCACCACGGCCTCCAGCACATCAAGGACCGCCTGCTCGAGTTCCTCGCGGTCATGAAACTCAAGGCCGACTCCCGCGCCCCCATCCTCTGCCTCGTCGGTCCTCCCGGCGTCGGCAAAACCTCCCTCGGCCGCAGCCTCGCCGAAGCCCTCGGCCGACGCTTCGTCCGCATCTCCCTCGGCGGCCTCCGCGACGAAGCCGAAATCCGCGGCCACCGCCGCACCTACGTCGCCGCCATGCCCGGCCGCATCCTCCAGGCCCTCCGCCGCGCCGGCTCCCGTAACCCCGTCCTCCTCCTCGACGAAATCGACAAGATCGGCAGCGACTTCCGCGGCGACCCCGCCTCCGCCCTGCTCGAGGTCCTCGACCCGGAACAGAACGCCACCTTCACCGATCATTACCTCGAACTCCCCTTCGACCTGTCCCGCGTCCTCTTCGTCACCACCGCAAACTGGATCGACACCATCCCCCCGGCCCTCCGCGACCGCCTCGAGGTCCTCGACATCCCCAGCTACAGCCTCGACGACAAATTCCACATCGCCCGCCGCCACCTGCTCCCACGCCAACTGCGCGATCACGCCCTCGGCCCCAAGCAGGTCCACATCACCCAACCCGCCCTCCGCCGCATCATCGAGGACTACACCCGGGAGGCCGGCGTCCGACAACTCGACCGCGAACTGGCCGCCGTCCTCCGCAAGGCCGCCCGCCGCATCGCCCAGGCCGCCCCCGACACCCCCCAGCCCCGCTTCGACGTCACCCCGGAATCCCTCCCCGACCTGCTCGGCCCCCCCAGATTCCCCAGGGAAAACAGCGTCGAAATCCGCCAGCCCGGCATCGCCCTCGGCCTCGCCTGGTCCCCCGCCGGCGGTGAACTGCTCCATATCGAAGCCAGCCGCATGCCCGGCTCCGGCAAACTCCTCCTCACCGGCTCCCTCGGCGAGGTCATGAAGGAAAGCGCCCAGGCCGCCCTCAGCTTCCTCCGCAGCCAACCCCCAGCCTCCGGCCTCGCCCCCTCCGACCACGACCGCTTCGACCTCCATATCCACGTGCCGTCCGGCGGCACCCCCAAGGACGGACCCAGCGCCGGCCTCGCCGTCTGCATCGCCCTCGCCTCCCTCTTCACCGGCCGCCCCGCCCGCTCCGATACCGCCGTCACCGGCGAAATCAGCCTCCGCGGTCGCGTCCTCCCCGTCGGCGGCATCAAGGAAAAGGTCCTCGCCGGCCACCGCCACGGCCTCCGCCGCATCCTCCTCCCCGAAGCCAACCGCAAGGACCTCCCGGACCTCCCCCGCGCCGCGCTTGAACAGATCGACCTGGTTTTCGTCCGATCCGTGGATGAAGCCATCACCCACGCCCTGACGGCACCATGATCCCACCCCGGCCAACTCCCCCATCCACCCCCCAACCCAACCCCCTTTCGCCCATGCCCAAACCATCCCCATCCCCCCGCCCCTCCCTCTCCCTGCCCCACACCCTTACCCGTACCCTTTCCCTCGCCCTCGCCCTTTCCCTCGCGACCCTCCTCACCTCCATCCCACACGCCAGCGCCGCCGATCGCGCCGACACCAAGGCCACCACCGAAGGCCGCGCCCTCGCCGCCGCCGTCCGCGCCCAGCGCCCCGCAGGCCCCACCGTCTCCAAAGGCACCCTCCGCATCCGCCACAGCGACGGCCGCCGCATCGCCATCCCCGTCGAGGTCCGCGCCGAACTCGGCACCAACTCCGGCCCCTGGAGCACCGTCTACGAAGCCCGCTTCACCGACGGCCGCCGCGAAACCCTCCGCGTCGTCAACCTCGCCGACGCCATGCCCCATTACATCCTCCACCGCGCCGGCGGCGACGGCAACGTCACCGAAATCCGCCCCCAGCGCCCCGATGAGATGTTTGTGAGCTTCGCCGGCACCGACTTCTGGTTCGTCGACCTCGGCATGACCTTCCTCCACTGGCCCGACCAGCGCATCACCGGCCGCGAAACCCGCCGCACCCGCCGCTGCCAGGTCCTCGAAAGCACCAACCCCCACCCCGGCCCCGGCGCCTACCGCCGCGTCGTCACCTGGGTCGACGAGGAAACCGGCGGCATCGTCCGCGCCGAGGCGTTCGATGACAAAAACCGCCTCCTCAAGGAGTTCTCCCCCGGCAGCTTCGCCCGCGTGGGTTCCCGCTTCGAACTGCGCGACATGGAAATCCGCAACGACCAGACCGACTCCCGCACCACCCTCCAGTTCGAGGTCGAGGACCCCGATAAACTCGGAGTCAAACATCTCCCCACCAGCCGCTGACCCGGCTCCCGACGCGGCCGCGTCCGCGCCTGCGTCCGCATCCAGAGTCCCGGCGTTCGAGGACGGCTCGCCGAAAACCAACGGGGGAACGCCCCCGCCGCGCCACGCTGGCAGCGAACGGTTGCGTCCCCCCGGGACAATCGCGAAATCCCCGACGCCTCAGGCCGGGATGAGTTCCTTCACCATCTCCCGCTCCTCCTTCAGCTCGTTCACCGTGCCCGCGATCTTGCCCTTGGCGAAATCGTTGATCGGCAGACCCTGCACCACCTCGAGCTTCCGACCGTCGCTCCGGATCGGGAACGAGCAGATCAGCCCCTTCTCGATCCCGTAGCTGCCGTCCGAGGCCACGCAAACGCTCGTCCAATCCCCCGCAGGCGTCGGATTCACCACCGAACGCACGGTGTCGACAACCGCGTTCGCCGCGCTGGCGGCCGACGACGCCCCGCGCGCCTTGATGATCGCCGCGCCCCGCTGCTGCACCGTCGAGATGAAGTCGCCGTGCAGCCATTCATGGTGCCCGATGACGTCGGTGACCGGTCGGCCGTGGATCTTCCCGTTGTAGAAGTCGGGGTACATGGTGGAACTGTGGTTGCCCCAGACGGCGAGATTCGTGACCGCCGTGATGTCCACACTGGCCTTCTTCGCGAGCTGCGACTTGGCCCGGTTCTCATCCAGCCGGGTCATCGCCAGCCAGCGGTCCGCCGGCACGCCACGGGCGTTGTTCATCGCGATCAGGCAGTTCGTGTTGCAGGGGTTCCCCACCACCAGCACCCGCACGTCGCTGGCGGCGCTCGACTGGATGGCCTTGCCCTGACCGGTGAAGATCTTGCCGTTGATCCCCAGCAGGTCCTTGCGCTCCATGCCCTGCTTCCGAGGCACCGACCCCACCAGCAGCGCCCAGTTCACCCCCTTGAACCCCTCGTTCAGATCCGCGGTCGGCACGATCCCCTTCAGCAACGGGAACGCACAGTCGTCGAGTTCCATCACCACGCCCTGGAGCGCCGGCAGCGCCGGCTCGATCTCGATGAGATGCAGGATCACCGGCTGGTTGGGACCAAACATCGCTCCGGAGGCGATCCGGAAGAGGAGGGAATAACCAATCTGGCCGGCGGCACCCGTGACAGCCACGCGAATGGGGGAAGGATTCATTTCGGATTTCAGGTTCAAAGTCAGAAACTGTTGCGCGGGCATCATGCCGACCCGGCGCCTTTCCCGGCAAGCGCGACGCCGCCAACTCCCTCCCTGCACCCCAAACCCACACCCAACCACCCCACCCCACCCCCTCCATTCCCGGCTTCTCTCCCGCCCCATCCCGCCTAACCTCCTTCCCCGTGCTGCCCAGGGCCCCATCCCCCCACCCACCCCCGGCCACCCCCACCCCGCCCGCCCACCGGCCCCGCCTCGCCCTCACCCTCCTCGCCACCCTCCTCGCCACCCTGACCACCCCCGACGCCCGCGCCGCCTCCCGCTCCATCGTCGCCATCTCGCCCCACTCGGATTCCATCCGCGAGGAGTTCGAACAGGCCTTCTCCCGCTGGCACCAGCAGCACCACGGCGAAACCGTCGACATCGATTGGCGCCTCGTCGGCGGCTCGTCCGAATCCCTCCGCTTCGTCCAGTCCGAGTTCACCCGCAAACCCGACGGCATCGGCATCGACGTCTTCTTCGGCGGCGGCCAGGAACCGTTCCTCGAACTGGCGGACAAACGGCTGATCGACCCCTTCCGCGTGCCCGAACCAATCCTCGACGGCCTCGCCCCCGACGTCGCCGGCATCCCCCTCCGCGCCCCGGACTTCGCCTGGTACGGCGCCGCCATCTCCAGCTTCGGCATCCTCCAGAACCTGCGCGTCCAATCCCTCGCCCGACTCCCCACCGTCCGGACCTGGGAGGACCTCACCCGCCCGGAACTGGAGGGCTGGGTGGGCGCCGGCGATCCGCGCGGCAGCGGCACGATGCTCGTCATGTTCGAGTCGTTCCTCCAGGCCTGCGGCTGGGACGAAGGCTGGCAGCGCCTCACCCGCCTCGCCGGCAACACCCGCCGCTTCGACCGCATCTCCTCCACCACCGCCAAGGACGCCGCCGTCGGCGAAACCGCCTTCGCCCTCGCCATCGACTTCTTCGCCTTCACCCAGATCGCCGCCGCCGGACGCACCAACCTCTCCTTCGTCCTCCCCACCGACTTCGCCGCAGTCAACCCCGACGGCATCGCCATCCTCCGCGGCGCGCCCAACCGCGAAACCGCCGCCCGCTTCGTCGCCTTCGTCCTCTCCGATGCCGGCCAGAAACTCTGGCTCCTCCCAAAAGGCCACCCCGAAGGCCCCCGACGCCACTCCATCGAACGCATGCCCGTCCGCCCCGCCCTCTACGCCGCCTACCGCGGCGTCAGCAACATCGACCACTCCCCCTTCGACCTCCCCGCAGGCTTCCGCTACGACGCCCGCGTCGCCCAACAACGCCGCGGTGTCGTCGCCACGCTCGCCGGCGCCGTCCTCGTCGATGTCCACGACGACCTCAAGGCCGCCTGGCGCCAACTCATCCGCCAGGGCCTGCCCCCGGACGCCCTCGCCGAGTTCGGCCGCCCACCCATCACCGAGTCCGAAGCCCGCGACCTCGCCGGCTCAACCTGGCGCGATCCCGCCGTCCGCAACGCCTCCCGCACCCAGTGGCAGATCCACGCCGCCACCAAATACCGGCGCCTCGCCCGCTGAACCCACCCACACCCACCCGCCGCTCCCAGCCAGGCCCCATGCACGTCCGAATCCACCAACTGACCAAGGCCTTCGACACCACCCCGGTCCTCCGCCAGGTCACCCTCGAGGTCCGCGATCGCGAGTTCTTCTTCCTCCTCGGACCGTCCGGCTGCGGCAAAACCACCCTGCTCCGCACCCTCGCCGGCTTCTACCAACCCGACGCCGGAGAGGTCTGGTTCGGCGACCGCCTCATGAACGGCGTCGAACCCCAGCACCGCAACACCGGCATGGTCTTCCAGAACTACGCCCTCTGGCCCCACCTCTCCGTCACCCAGAACGTCGCCTACGGCCTCGAGGTCCGCGCCATCCCCGCCTCCGAACGACAGGACCGCGTCCGCGATGCGCTCCGGATCGTCCGCATGGAGGACTTCGCCGACCGCTCCCCCAACCAGCTCTCCGGCGGCCAGCAACAGCGCGTCGCCCTCGCCCGCGCCCTCGTCATCCGCCCCGATGTCCTCCTCCTCGATGAACCCCTTTCCAACCTCGACGCCCGCCTCCGCCTCGAAATGCGCGACGAAATCCGCCGCATCCACGAGGAAACCCGCCTGACCACGGTCTACGTGACCCACGACCAGAAGGAGGCGCTGTCCATGGCCGACCGCGTCGCCGTGCTGCGGGCCGGGGTGGTGGACCAGATCGGCACACCCCGGGAATTGTACCGGTCGCCGGTGAACCGGTTCGTCGCCGACTTCATCGGCGAAATGAACTGGCTTCCCGCGATCGTGGGCGCCACCCCCCCAACCCCCGACACCCTCGCCCTCGAAACCCCGCTCGGACCCTGGACCGCCCACGCCCCGCAAACGACCTCGGGCCCCGCATCGCCACCGACCGGAACCCGCCTGGACATCGGCTTCCGCCCCGAATCCATCCGCCTGCTCAACCCCGCGACCGATGGCCTCCCCGGCAACCGCTTCCAGGCGGTGATCGAGCAGGTCACCTACCTCGGCGAAACCGAGCTCTGCCAGGTCCGCCACTCCAGCGGCACCACACTCAAGGTCCTCGAATGCCCCCCGCGATCCACGCGGACGCCAGGCACCCGGGTGGATTGCCGGGTCGACCCCGGCGACCTCGTGGTCCTGACCCCCGAGGCCGATCTCACGACCGCGGCGCCACCGCGTGCAACGATCGCCCCGTCCGGATGAACAACTGCCCGTGCGCGATCGTGATCGAGGCGCGAACCTCCCGGTCCCCTTCGTCCCCCATCGAGGCGGTGTGCAGCACCTCAAACGCATCACCGGTCCCCAACACCACCACGTCACCCGCCATGTTCATCAGGTAGATCCTGCCGTCCCCCGCCGTCGGCGATGCCTCGTACTTGGTCCGCCCGGGCAGTTCCCCGCGCCACACGATGTTCCCCGTCGCCGGCTCCACGCACACCATCATCCGACGGTCGCTGTTCAACACGTAGAAGCGCCCCTTGTAGAACAACGGGGTCGAGACATCCGACGACAACTCCCGATCGCTGCTCTTCCAGGCATAGCCGTCCTCGGGAAGCGTGCCGTTCTGTCCGAGCTTGAAGGCGTACACCGGCGAACCCTTCGGCGCACAGGCCAGCACGATCCCCGCCCCGGCGGTCGGCGAAGGCACGAGCCGCCAATGCGGAATCTTCCCGGGGTTCCAGGTCCCCCAGCGCCACAACTCCCGCCCGGTCACCGGATCGTGCCCGGTGATGCAATCCCCGCCCGCCACCAGAAGCTCGTCCCGCCCCGCATGCCGATGCGGCACCGGCGAGGTGAACGCCTCCAGGGATTCCTCACGCGCGTCCGCCGGACGCACATGCCGCCACAGGTCCTTCCCGGTCGCGGGATCCATCGCCAGCAGATACGACTCGTTCGGCCCGTCCGTACGCCCCCGGCCCTGTACCGCGACATTCCGCTGCAAGACCTGCAGGTACAGCCGCCCGTCGTGCAGCAGCGGGGTTGAGGAAAAGGTCCAGCCGAAGGCGAACCCGCCGTGGTCCTTCTGGATGTTCCGCCGCCAGACCTCCTTGCCCTCCACGGTGTACGCGACCAGGTCCCCCTGGCCGAAAAAGAACCAGACGTGCTTCCCGTCGGTCACCGGCGACGGCGATGCGTAATTGCTCCGCTCGTCCTTGCGGTCACCGTCCGCCACCTTGTGCCGCCAAAGCTCCCTGCCCGTCTTCCGGTCGTAGGCAAGCACCACCAGTTCCCGGCTCACCGCGTCCGCCGAGGTCAGAAACACCCGGTCCCCCGCCACCACCGGGGTCGAGGCCCCCGCCCCGGGAAGCCCCACCGACCACGCCAACCCCTGGGTCTTGTCGAACTTCACCGCCAGATCCCGCGCCTCCGGCGACGACCCGTCGAACCGAGGCCCGCGCCACTGCAACCAGTCCTGAGCAAGGACACCGCTGACTGAGATGAACCACGCGGCGCCCAGCGCCCACACGCGAACCAGGGATGATGAGGTGTTCATGGCCGAAATTGGATCGGGCGAAAATGCCGGTTCGCCCGCCCAAGTCAAAGTCCGCGTTTCCCCGCGCTCGCCACCCTCCCCCCATCCGCACCGCCGATTCCCAGCCGGCCGCAACCACCCAAAAGGGGGGGTGGCGCGGAAAGACCGTCGATGGCACGTTGGTGCGCTTATGACGTTCTCGTGTTCCCGGGTTCGCCGAATCCTGGCCTCCGCCATCCTGCTCGCAGCCTCCGTCGTCTCCCCCCGGGCCGCCACCATCACCGGCTTCACCCCGGACCGCGGCGGCCCCGGGACCGAGGTGACCCTCACCGGCGTCGGCCTCCAGACCACGTTGTTCGTCTACTTCGGGGCCTTCGAGGCCACCGGGGAAATCCTCTCCCGCACCGCCAACAGCGTCCGCGCCCGCGTCCCACCCAACGCCTTCACCGGCCAGTTGTCCGTCTTCACCAGCGGCTCGGGCAGCGCCTCCAGCCTCCAGGTCTTCGTCACCACCCCGCGCATCACGGAGGTCGAACCCCCGACCGGCGCCCCCGGCGCCCTGATCACCCTCTCCGGAGCCAACTTCGGCACCGGCCAACCCGGCAGCCGCGGCAATGTCACCAGCGTCCTCTTCAACGGCCGCCCCGCCCTCTTCAATATCACCGGCATCAACCAGCTCCTCACCCAGGTCCCCCCCGACGCCACCACCGGCCCCATCACCGTCGCCAACGAGGCCGGCTCCTTCACCACCCTCGTCCCCTTCCACGTCGCCCCACTCCTCACCTCCTTCTCCCCCACCAACGGCATGCCCGGCGACCCCATCGAAATCCGCGGCTCTAACCTCGGCACGGCCCTCCGCATCGAATTCGGCCTCGAACCGGCCGCCTTCACCGTCGTTTCACCCTCCAACGTCATCGCCCGCGTCCCCACCAACGCCATCAACGGCCGCCTCCAGATCACCACCCCCGCCGGCAACACCGCCAGCACCCAACCCTTCGTCGTCCGCCCCCGTGTCCTCCAGTTCCTCCCAGGCTTCGGAGCCACGGGCACCAACGTCTCCCTCCAGGGCGGCGGCTTCCACGGCACCACCGCCGTCGACTTCAACGGCACCACCGCCGCATTCACCGTCCGCTCGTCCACCCTCGTCGACGCCGTCGTCCCCGCCAACGCCACGTCCGGCCCCCTCCGCATCACCACCACCAACGGCACCTTCACCACCTCCGAGTTCTTCCACCTCCCCGCACGCATCAACTCCTTCAACCCCAACTCGGGCCGCAGCGGCGACACCATCACCATCGACGGCCAGAATCTCGCCGGCACCACCCGCGTCCTGTTCAACGGCGTCGAAGCGTCCTTCACCATCACCTCCCCAACCCGCCTCTCCGCGGTCATCCCACCCGCCGCCACCCCCGGCCGCATCACCGTCGAATCCCCCGCAGGCAGCATCCTCAGCTCGGGCACGTTCAACGTCATCCCCGTCCTCGACGGCTTCAACCCCACCTCCGCCTCCCAGGGCTCCCCCATCAACCTCTCCGGCTCAGGCCTCACCAACCTCGTCTGGATCCGCCTCGCCGACCTCGACATGTCCTTCACCCTCCTCAGCCCCACCAACGTCCGAGCCATCGTCCCCCTCAACGCCTTCAGCGGCCCCATCCGCGCCCGCAACCTCAACGGCGTCGAGTTCCAGGCCCCAGGCACCTTCATCGTCGACGGTGCCCGCCCGGTCATCTCCAGCTTCTCCCCCGCCTCAGGCCAGGCCGGAACCGTCGTCCGCATCCAGGGTGCCGGCCTCCGCTCCGCCTCCCGCGTCCAATTCAACGGCACCGACGCCGCCCAGTTCTCCGTCGTCGGCAACGCCGTCGACGCCACCGTTCCCGCATCCGCGACCACCGGCCCCATCGCCGTCACCACCCTCGATGGCATCGCCCTCAGCACCAACGTCTTCACCATCGGTCAACCAGTCGTCTCCCTCTCCATCCTCCGCGGCCCACCCCCCAACGCCATCTCCCTCCGCTGGCCCACCCAACCCCAGGGCTTCCTCCTCGAATCCTCACCCAGCCTCGGCACCAATGCCGCCTGGTCCAATGTCCCCGGCACACCCGCCACCCAGGACGGCTTCCACTCCCTCCCCATCCCCCACCTCCCCCCAGGCAACACCTACTACCGCCTCCGCAAACCCTGACCCTCCCAACCTCACCGCCGCGGCCGCGTCCGCAGCAGAATCAAACCCACCGCCATCGCCGCAAAACAGTCCGCGCCGATGATCAACGCCCGTAACCGCCAGTCCAACGGCACCATCATCGCCGTCAACACCCCCCCGGTCACAATCAACAGGGGAATCAGTATCACGCTCAGTCTCATCCCCCGCCAACCTGCCAGATCCGGCTCGGACTGAAAACCGCCGCCTCATCGCAACGCCGCGCCACACCGCTCGGCCCCCGCCAAACCCCGCCGTCTCCCCACTACGGCCGCTTCAAATACGCCAGCAGGTCCGCCATGTCCTGCACACTCAGCCCTTCCTCCAACCCCTCCGGCATCAGCGACAACGCCGATCCCCGCATCTCCTCGAGATCCGACCGGCGCACGGTCCGACTCGTCCCGTCCAGCAACAGCATCACCACGCTGTTGCCCGTCTCCGCGGCAATCCGCCCATAAACCTCCTCCCCGCCCTTCAACACGGCGTGGTAGGCGTGAAACCCGGGCTGCACGTCGCCGCTGGGATCCAGAATGCTCGCCAGAAGCTTCTCCGGCGCGTGCCCGGCCACCGACCTCAGATCCGGCCCGACCTCATTCCCCTGCCCGTCCCTGCGATGACACGTGAGGCACAGCCTGTCATACGTCGCCGCACCCCGCCCCGCATCCCCGCGAAGCTCCAAGGCCGGCCGATAGGCCGCCACCACCGACGCCCGCCCCGACCCGGTTCCCTCCCCGAACACCCGTCCCGCAAGCTCCCGCACAGCCGCCGAACCGTGCCGCATCAGCCGCCCGCGGGTGGTCGCATCCATCGCCGATCGCTCCACCTTCCCCGCGGCAACGGCCTCCAACAACCCCGCCGCCCACTCGGCCCGCCCCAGCAGCACGTCCAACATCACCGCCCTCGTCCCCGGACCGAGTCCCTTCCACCCCGCAACCAACCGATCCGGCACCGTCGCCGCCCCCGTCGCCGCCAACGCCCGAACCGCGGCAACCTGCACCTCCACCCCGGTCCGAGGCTGCAACCACCCCGCCAACCATCCCAGCCCCAGCTCCCGCCACCGCTCCACCCCGGCCCGCGTCAGCAACGCCGCCGCACGCACCCGATCCAAAGCCCCCACCCCGCCGTCCTCCGCCACCCGCTCCGCGTCCGCAAACATCCGATCCACCCCGCCCAACACCCCACTCAACCGATCCCCACCCCCGCCGCCAACCCCACCCCCGCGACGCAGCTCATCCAACCCCACCCCCTGCCGCCTCGCGGCATCCACGAACCGCAGAAACCGCCCCATCTGCTCCGGACTGTGCCTCCCTTCCCGAACACCCAGCACCGGCCACAACAACCGCGCCAGCGCGTCCCGATCCCCAATCCCCAGCGCAATCTGCACCAGCGCCTCCCCGTACGCCGCCTCAGCACCCACCCCTCCCGCCACCACCGCGTCCACCAACGACCCCAGGTGCGCCACGCCGGAACTGAGAACCGCCGCCTCCAGGTAGTGCTCCCCCACACCCGCCACCGCCAACCGCCCCAGCGCCACCCCGGCCTCCTCCCCACGCCATTCCCCCAGCGACAACGCCAACTGAAGCCGCACCTTCGCATCCCCATCCCCCACCCGCGCCACCGCAGCCCGCAGAAGATCCGAGGACTTCCGGCCCTCCGCCCAGCGAATCGCGTTCGCCGCCACGCCGGGATGCGGATCCCTCAAGGCCCGCTCCAAAACCGCGTCCGTCAACAGCCCCAGCCCGTCCAACACCCCAAGCGCCTGCACCCGCGCCTCCGGCCGGACCGCGGTCAGGGCCGCGGATTCCAACGCCGCCGCCACCGCCACCGAACGATCCCCACGCCACACCAGCGCCTGATGCGCCTTGTCCCGCACCCACCCGTTCGCCGTATCCAAGGCACCCACCAGCCCAAGCCCATCCAGACGCCCCAGACGCGGCACGCCCCCACGCACCCCCCCACGCCCGCCCTCCACCGGAACCACCCGATAAATCCGCCCGCGATCCTCCCCCTCACGATAATGCGGCAACAGCTCCGCCTGCCCTTCCTCCGGCAGCCAATGGGGATGCTCGATCATGTAGCGATACATGTCCGCCACCCACAACGCCCCATCCGGCCCCGTCCGCACCATCACCGGCCGGAACCACCGGTCCTCCGATGCCAGGAACTCCGAAGACGCCTCCACCGCGGCCCGCGACGCCCTGAAACTGACGCCGTCATCCACGATCTCCTCCCGGTGAACCAGGTTGTGGAACGGTTCGCACACGAATCCCTGCCGCACACCGCCCCCGGGAAACAGCCAGTCGTCCCGGTACACCATGCCCCCGCAGGCCGAGGTGAAATGCCCGGCCTGCTCGAAACTGTGGAACCGCTTCTCCGCCGGACTCACCGGGTACACCCTCGGATTCATCGGCACCATGAGCTGCCGCACCGGATCCGGCGCCGCCACATGCGGGTTCCTCCGCAGATATCGATCGGCCAACACATAGTGCCAGAGCGGCCAGCTGTTCTGCGTCCCGAACCAATGCCCCCAGTCATCCCGGTTCCGCCCGAACTGCGTCGGACCGGACTCCGCCTCGACCTCGCCGGTGTCCGGCCGGAACCGCAGGTCCCGACTCCCCACCGCCACCTCCCTGCCGGTCCGCGCCGACCGTATCCGCGTCTCCACGCCATGCCCCCGATGATGCCCCCCGGCCGCGCAATACACCCAGTTGTCCAACCCCCACCGCAGACCGTTCACCCGCAATTGCTGGTTCCCCTCGAGAAACCCGCTCAGCAACACCTCCCGCACGTCCGCCCTCCCGTCCCCATCCGTGTCCTCGAGGTACAACACCTCCGGCGCCGCGGTCACCAACACCCCCGATCGCCACGTGAGGATCCCGTTCGGGAAATTCAGACCTTCCGCAAACAGCGTCGACCGATCCATCCGCCCGTCCCCGTCCACGTCCTCCAACACCCGCACCCGCCCCCCGGCACGCCCCTTGCCGTCCATGCCCAACGGATAATCCGCCATCTCCACCACCCACAGCCGGCCCTCCAGATCCCAATCCATCGCCACCGGATCCAACACCAGCGGCTCCGCCGCCACCGGCTCGACCCGGTACCCGGCGGTCACCCGGATCCTCGACAACGCCTCCGCGGGCGATAGCGCCTCCGACGCCGTGGGCCGCCGAGTCACCGCCGGCTTCGCCAAACCCGACGCCTCGTACTGCGCCGCAATCGCCCCCGGCTCCAACGCGCGGTCGAAGATCGCCACCTCGTCGATCCGCCCCTCCAGTCCCGAAAACCCGTCGCTCCGCCCCCCCACGAACACCATCCCGCCATCCACCCCGCCGGTCACCCCCGCGTTGCCCGTGATCTCCGGCTCGGGGTTGCCGTCCAGATACACCGCCACCCGCTCCCCGCTCCGCACCAGCGCCACATGATGCCACGTCCTCTCCCCAAGTTCCGTCCGCCCGGTCAGCAGCACCTCCCGCCCCCGCCCGTGCCCGTTGAAGAAAAACAACCGCCCCGCCCCCTCCGGCACCGAGGTCCCCCCGATCCCAAGATGATCCCCCGCAACCGCCGCATCCCCGGGCGTCCCCCGCGAAAACAGATACCCCGTCACCGGCCGCGCCAGGTGCGGCAACCCGTTCCACACCCAGAAGGTCACGGTGTACTCCGTCCCAAGCCCCCGAACCTCCCCGCGCACCCGCCCCCCGGCGAAATGCACCGCCCGGTTCAAACCCTCCGGCCCACCAAACGCCGACGCCACCAGCGCCGGATCCGGCAACAGCCCACGCCCGCTCCCCACCCCCGGCAGATACACCGCCACCCCAGGCTCCATCACCCCGTCCGCCCCACGCCCACTCGAATCCCTCACCCGCGGCACCACGATCTCGTTCAACCGCCAGTACGCCACCGGACGTTCCGCCAACACCCGCTCCCCATACCGCCCCGACACCTCCTCCACCGACCGCCGCCGACGCCCCGACACCTCCTCCAGACATTGCATCACCGCCTCCGTGATCTTCGGCTCCGCCTCCACCTCCAACCCCGCCGTCCGCGCCGGCCACGTGGTGTATCCCCCAAGCACATGCTGCTCCGGCGGCGGGATGTACCCGTCACCCCCGTTCGCCAGTCCCACCACGAAACTCGGCCGCAACGGACTCCACGCCTTCACCTTCAACCCCGTGATCGCGTACACCTCGTTCGGCATCGCCGCAATCCCCAGCCCGCCCACCCGCAACGCCTGCACCACCACCTCCGTCCGCTGCATCGCGTCCAGGTGAATCGCCTCCAGGGCGTAGATCTCCGGCAGATTCTGCGGCAGCCGATCCCCCAACGCCGCCGCCACCCCGCGCGCCCACGCCAATCGACCCTCGTCCGGCACCCGGTACGCCAACGACAACCGCCGCTCCGCCATCGCCAACCCCGCCTCCCGCCGAAACTCCACCCCCCGCCACACCCCCACCACCAGATCCGCAATCTCCTTCGCGTACGCGTCGTACCCGATGTCCCGCGCCGGCGACCCGTAATCCATCCACATCAGATCCCCGCTCGTCCCCTGCGACATCATCCCCACAAACTCCGCGCCCGCCCCCAACCCGCCCGCCACATACCCCGCAAACCGCCCAAAATAGTCGGAGGATAGCAGAGGCGACCCGTAGTAGTGCTGCGAGTAGTTCGCCAACAGCGCCAGCGGCCGCCCGTCCACCGTCCGCAACGCCAGCACCGACAACCCCGGATCCACCGGACCCGACGGCCCCACCGCATCCGCACTCTGATGCCCCGGATGCATGTGCGCCCTCACGGTCATCCCACCAAACGGATCGCTCATCACCCGGTCCGGCCGCCGAATCCAACGCCGGTTGAAGGTGTGCCCCCACGCATCCACCACCCCCCAACCCACCTCCGCCGGCGCCCGCCGATCGTCCGCAGCCTCGATCGCCTCCGCAATCCGCCCCGGCAAATACGCCGCATACCTCGGATCCACCCGGCTCCCCAGACACGCCATCGCCGAGGGCGCGGAATGGGTGTGGGTCGCCGACACCAGCATCCGGTCCACCGCAATCCCCGTCCTCCGGTGCGCCAACGCCTTCGCCTCGTCGATCAACCCCCGCGACATCATGCAGGTGTCCACCACCGCAATCGCCACCCGCACATCCCCCTCCTCCAACACCAGCGCCCGCACGTTCAGCGGATCCACCGTCTCCGTGGCGCTCCGCTCGGTGAACATCGCGTTCACCACCACCGGATAATTCGTCGGCGTGATGTCCACGACCGCCACCCCGGCCCGCAGACCACCCACCTGCTCCCTGCCAACCGCTCCCTCCGCACTCCCCGCCGCCGGAGCCGCAGCCGCCACCCCCACCCCTCCCACTCCTCCCCCACCGCAAAGCCCCAGCCAACCCGCCACCCACACCCCGGCCCACCGGCGCCACCACCCATCACGCCCGGTTCCCACCGAACCTCCCGCGCCCGTGGTCGCCTGCGGCCGGGGGGACGCCGTCGCCAGGGTCGAGCCCGATGCCAATGCTGATGCCAACGCCGATGCCGAAGCGGAGCCGGGTGCCGAAGTCGATGTCGGTGTCATGGAACCGGGTCAGAGTGAACGATTCACCCCGCCCGAGTCCGCCGAAATCGCCGCGCCGAAGAACCGCAGGGTGTCGGCCAAATGCTCCTCCCAATACCCCCACTCATGCCCGCCGGGATACTCCCGGTACTCGTGCGCAATCCCCTCGCGCTCCAACGCACGATGGAGGTCCCGGTTCGCCCCGATCAGCGGATCCTCGGTGCCACAGTCGAAGCGCAGCCGCGGCAGTCGCCCCCGGTTCGCCAGAACCACTTCCAGCACGTCCCGCATGACCCCGCCCGCGCCCGCGCCCGCACCCGCGCGATAGCTTTCCAAAGGTTCCTCCACGAAATCGGCGAGTTGTTCGAAACGCGTGATCGATGAATGCCCCGAGACGGCCAGGAACACCCCCGCGTGCCCGCAACCGAGCCGCAGCGCCCCGTACCCCCCCATGCTCAATCCGGCCACACACACCGGCACCCCGGCCTCCACCCCGGGCACCGCCCGCCTCACCGCCCCAGGCACCTCCTCCACAATCCAACGCTCGTAGTCCGCCCCGCCATGCGCCAGATACCCCGAACCGTCCCCCCACAACCCGTCGCTCGGCATCGCCAACACCACCGGCGGAATCTCCCCCGACGACACCATCCGCGCAGCGGTCCGATGCGCGCCGCCCTTCAGCGCCCACGCCCAATGACTGCCGTACACCCCGTGCAACAACACCACCACCCCCCGCGGCGCCAAACCCGCCGGCACCCACAGCGTCATGTCCCCGCGCCCGCGCAACGCCGCACTCTTCACCGTCACCCACCGCAGTCCGTCCCGCTCAAACCGCGCGTCCGAGATCTCAATCGTCCTGAACATGGCTTCCTTCAAAAAGAATCACCCCCTTCGCGTTCCGACCCTCCAGCATGTCCTCCATCGCCAACCCCACCTCGTCCAACCGATACCGCCGCGTCACGAGTTCATCGAGCTTCAGCTCCCCGCGCCGGTAGTGCTCGAAGATCCGCGGAAAATCCCGCCCCGGAACGCAACCGCCGTACAGCGGGGTGACATAGGCCTTGTTCCACATGAACCACGGCATCGGCACGGTCACCGCATCGTTGATGCCGCTGACCTGCAAGGCCATCCCCCCGTCACGCACCAGCCGCAGCGGCGCAAACGCCAGCGCCGGCACCGCCGTCGCCTCGAACGCATAATCCGCCCCACGCCCCCCGAACACCCCGCGCACCGCCGCGGAAAGCTTCCCAAAATCGGCGTCGTCCCCCGGCGCCAACAGCGTGTCCGTCGCCCCGAACCGCATCGCCTGCTCCAATCCCGAGACCCGCACGTCGATCGCCAGGATCCGCCCCGCCCCGCACACCCGCGCCCCCTGGATCACGTTCAACCCCACCCCGCCGCACCCAAGCACCACCACACAGCTCCCCACCCCGACCCGCGCCACGTTCACCGCCGACCCAAACCCCGTCATCACCCCGCACCCCACGATGCACGCCGAGGCGAACGACACGCCCTCCGGCAAACGCGTCACCGCCGCACCCCTCACCAACGCCAACTCCGACAGCGTGCCCAGGTTGAAGGACCGATCCACCGGCCGCCCACGCCAAAGCGTCCCCTCCGGCCGCGCGTGCCCCGCCGACCGCTCCATGACATGCGCCGGACGGCTCGACTCGCACAACACCGCATCCCCCCGGCCGCACGCCTCACACACCCCGCACGGAATCGCCCAGTTCAACAAAACCGGATCCCCCGCCCGCACATGCCCAACCCCCGGCCCCACCGCCCGCACCACCCCGGCCCCCTCATGCCCCATCACCAACGGTCGCCCCCAACTCAGCGAGGCATGGTCCGTGTGACAGATCCCGGCCGCCCGCATCTCCACCAACACCTCGTCCCCCAACGGCCCCGCCACCTCCACCGTCTCCAGGGAGTATCGTCCCGCACCGTCCGCAATCACCGCCCGCGCTTTCATGGTCCTCCATCCCCAACCCCACGCCTACCCGGACGCCGCAATCCGCTGCAGGTCCGCCCGCGTCTCCGCATAACTGGTGGAATACGCCAGCGCCCGGGGGTCCGGCGCCTCGCCTCGCACCCGGCAGAATTCCGAGTAGAGCCCCGGCCACCAGTTCCGGTGCCGCGTCAACCCCTCCTCCCTCCACGCGTTCCAGTCCGACACCACCCGGCTCCAGCATTCGCTCCCGTACGCCGCCGCCTTCTCCACGTCGTCCCCGAACTGGCTCACATACCACTCCCGCCCGATCCGCGCATGCAGCACCTCATCCGCCCAGTCGTAGTCCTGGAACAACTGGCTGGTCGCATCCCCGGACTCCTTCCCGACCTCCCACTCGTACCGCTTCCCGGTCTTCGACATCAGCCCCTGCTCGATGAACCAGAGCACGGCATGCCGCTCCGCCGGCTTGAGCTGCTCGTTCAATCCCTTCGACCAGGTGAAATTCACCATCACCTGCCCGGGCCAATCGATCCCCAGCTTCACAAAACCCGCCTCCCCCATCATCGCGTGACGGGCCTCATCCCATAACTGCCGCGTCATGTCCCGATGGAACTCCCACGGCTTGTCCGGCGATTCCACCAGGATGCTGGCCATCATCTCCGGAACGTCGATCTCCCGAAGCCGCTTGAAATACATCATCAGCGTCTTCGCCGACGCCGGAAAACCGGGGTCGTAGAGAAACTCCTCCGCATGCACGCCCATGTTGTACGGATCCGGAAAACGCCCGTCGCGCCTCGGGGTGCGCTCATACCGGAACGGCAGCGCCGAAAACCGAGGCAACCCCGCCGGCACCACCCAGGCCCCAGCCCCCGCATCCGCACCGTCCAATCCACCCGCCCCCGCCAGACAGGCGTCCAGCATCCCCAACCACCCGTCCAATCCCTCGCTCCGCGGCTCGTCCGCAACGCATTCCAACGCCCTCCGCCCCCACGCCAGCATGTCCTCGACCTCCAGCAGCGCGAAACGGATCAGCCGCACGCTCGGCCAGTCCGCCAACGGATTCGTGTCCCGCAAATGCCGCTCCAACCCCGCCTTCAACGCCGGCAACGCCCGCCCATACACCCCCGCCAGCACGTCGTGCGTCCCCGGCGCCGCCAGGATCTCGTCGAAGAACAACCGCAACCCCTCGTGCGGCACCTTGTCCAGCCCCAGCGGTGGATGCCGCATCTCCGCCACCCGCTCCCGCATCGCGGTCACATGCTGCGCACAGAGATGCGCGTGCAGACTGAACGCCATCTTGATCTCGTACACCGGCTCGGAGGTGAGCCGCGCGTTGAACAGATGCCAGAGCCGGTGAAACGCATAGTGATACCGCTTCAGCCGCTCCACACAGTCGTTCACCGACAACCCAGGTCCGGCCGCCGCCGCCAGGGAACAGATCCCCGCCACCTCGGGCAGACCCTTATGCGATCGATAGGTCTTCTCGCTCATCCAATCCTCGCTTCCGTCAACCTCGCCCCACCCGCGCCCACCTCGCCTCCCCCCAACAGGGACCGCGCCGGCGCCGAGCTCGGTGACCCGCGTGTTCTCGCTGATTCCCCACCCCGATTTCAAGCGACCCCGTCCCCCTCCCGCCAGCCTCACCCCCCGTTCCAGGTCGTCCACGCCCCCCCCGAACCGCCGCCGCCGTGGGCGGGTTTGACTTTGCCGGCGACGGTGTTTGAGTCGGCGCACCATGAAGCCGTTCACCCTCGCGACCGCCCTCGCCATGGCCGCGCTCCTCCATGCCCCGGCCGCCGACCTCGGCATCCAGGCACCGGCGCTCCAGATCAAGGACTGGGTCAAGGGCAGCCCCGTCGACCTCGCCGCCACCAAGGGCAAACAGGTCACCGTCGTCGAGTTCTGGGCCACCTGGTGCCCCCCCTGCCGCGATAGCATCCCCCACCTCTCCCAACTCCAGGCCCGCTTCAAGGACAAGGGCGTCGTCATCGTCGGCGTCAGCGACGAACCCGCCGGCAAGGTGAAACCGTTCGTCGAGAAGATGACCGACCAGATGGCCTACACGGTCGCCGTCGACGACTCCCGCAAGACGGGCAACGCCTACATGAAGGCCTTCGACATCGAAGGCATCCCCCACGCCTTCATCGTCGACAAGGAAGGTCGCATCGCCTGGCACGGCCATCCCATGGCCGGCCTCGACCAGGCCCTCGAGGATATCGTCGCCGGCGAATACGACATCGAAACGGCCAAGCGCTCCCTCCGCGCCGAGGCCTCCATGCGCACCTATTTCGAAATCGCCGCCGACGGCACCCGCTCGGAAAAAACCCGGGAACTGGCCGAGGGCATCCTCGCCGACGCCTCCAGGAACGCCGGCCTGATGAACCAGTTCGCCTGGATCCTCCTCACCCACCCGCGCATCAAGAACCGCGACATCGACCTCGCGGCCAAGGCCGCCAAGGCCGCCTACGACGCCTCCGAGGGCAAGGACGCCTCCATCGTCGACACCTACGCCCGCGCCTTGTTCGTCCAGGACAAGGTCCAGGAAGCCATCGTCCACCAGAAGAAGGCGATCGAACTCTGCGACGACCCCGACCTGAAGGCCAAACTGGCCAGGACCCTCGAGGAGTACCAGGCCAAGGCCAAGTAACCCGCCAGCCGCCGAAACGCCCCTCCCCGCACCCCCACAACCTCGCGTCCCCTCCGTCGCATGGCCCGCGCTTCCTCGCCGCTCCCGCCCACGTCCCCCTCCACCCCCTCCTCCCCAAAGCCCGGCGGCGCTTTGCGAGGCGTAGCCCTCGCCCTCCTCGCGATCGCCACCGGACTCTCCGCCTGGCTCGCCTACCAGTCCCTCCAGTCCGGCCCCGTCCCCGGCTGCCAGGACGGCGACTGCGGCACGGTCCTCGCCAGCAAATGGGCCAGGACCTTCGGCATCCCGGTGGGCGTCTTCGGATCCCTCACCTACCTCGGCCTCATCACCCTCGCCCGCCGCCCCCTGACCCCCGACAACCGCACCCGCCAGATCGCCGCCGCCGCCCTGCTCCTCCTCGTTCCCGCCGCCGGCCTCTGGTTCGCCGGCCTCCAGTTGTTCGTCATCAAGGCCTTCTGCAAATGGTGCTCGGCCACCCACGCCATCGCCACCACCGGCGCCATCCTCATGGCCCTCGCCTGGCGACGCGAAATGCCCCCCGCACAACCCGCATCACCCCCGCAGAAAACCTCCCGAAACCCGCGCAAGTCCCCACAACCCAAATCCCCACCCTCCCCCGCCCCAAAACCCCTCTGGGCCCCGGCCACCGCCCTCGCCACCCTCGCCTTCGCCGGCTTCGTCATCGCCCAGTCCCTCAGCCCCGAACCGCCAAAACGCCGCTTCGTCACCGCGTCGATGAGCTCGACGCCAACCCCCGCCCAGCCCACCACCCCTCCCGCCCCCTCCCAAAACCCAACCTCCCCTGACTCACCCACCACCCCCACCACCGCGCCCACACCCACGGCCACGCCAGCACTCACGCCCACTCCCACACCGCCTCCCGACACCCTCGCCCTCCACGACGGACGCTTCGTCCTCCGCCCCGCGGACCTTCCCCACTACGGATCCCTCGAGGCCCCCCACCGCTTCGTGATGATCTCCGACTACACCTGCGTCCACTGCCGCCACGCCAACCAGATCCTCGCCGGGGTCCGCGAATCCTACGGCCCCTCCGACCTCGCCATCGTCATGCTTCCCACCCACCACGGCGGCGAGTCCCTCGAAATCCAACGCCTCATGCTCGCCGCCTGGCATCTCGACCCCAAGGTCTGGTCGGAGGTCGGAACCGAACTCTATTTCGAACGCATGCCCGCCAGGATCGCCAACGTCCGAACCGCCCTCGAAGGACGCCTTGGCGCCGCCAACCTCGCCAGCGCCGTCCAAACCCACGACACCTGGACCTCCAACCTCATTGCCACGACCCGCCAGATCCTCATCGCCAACCGCGAGAAAACCAAAAGCGGCAGCATCCCCCAGTTCATCATCGGCTCCGAAATCGTCGTCGGCTCCCCCGATGACGCCGGCGAGTTCCATCAACTGATCGAAAAACACCTCGGCCTCGTCCGGGATCGATTCCCCGTACTGACCCCCGCCACCTCCCATCTCCTCGTTGGCAAGGTCTTCGCCGGAACCAGCCGCGCACTCTCGTTCGCCATCACCAACACCGGCAACGCCCCCCTCGTCCTCAGCCGCGTCACCCCGCCGCCAGGCGGTCGCCTCCTCCGCGCGGTCCAGGCCCCCATCCCCCCGGGCGCCTCCGCCGACATCGAACTGGCCCTCGCCGCACCCCGCGACGCCGGCCCCTTCGACCACGAACTGACCTTCTTCTCCAACGCCCGCTCCAACCAGACCAGCGTCCGCATCTCCGGCCTCGTCTGGAAACCCATCCAGATCACCCCCCAGTCCCTCGACTTCGGCCGCCTCGACCCCGACAACGTCCACACCCAGGGCGTGCTCCGCCTCGACTTCGAGGAACCGGCCCGCGTCGCCTCCGTCCAGTCCCATCACCCGGGGTTCACCGCCGAGGTCCGCGAGGTGACACCCCGGAAAACCTACGAGGTCGCCGTCTCCACCACCGCCTCCCTCGCCCCAGGCACCCAGCAGGCCACCCTCGTCGTCACCCTCGCCCAACCCATCCCCGAAGGCTGGCCCGAAACCCTCGCCTTCTCCGCCCGTGCCACCGTCGACCGTCCGGTCTCCGTCGTGCCCCAGCGCTTCGTCGTCCCCTCCGGCCCCCTCCCCAACGAACGCCACCTCCAGGCCCTCGTCCGTTGCAGCGATTCCACCCCGGACTTCCAGATCATCAGCGCCGTCCTCGAAGGCGGCCCCGCCTTCGCCATGCCCCAGATCCAACCGACCGGCGGCGCCGCAGGCACCATCATCCGCTTCACCCTGCCCGCCGGCTGGTCCCTCCCGCCTCCACCCCTCCAGCCACGCCTCGTCATCCAAACCACCCACCCCAAATCCCCAACCCTCGAAGTTCCGTTCGTGACCCAGTAACACACCTCCCCCACCATCCCCAGCCCCCCCTCACCCCCATGAAAACCACCGCCACCATCGCCGTCCTCGCCCTCGCCCTCCTCCTTCCCGCCCTCCCCACACCCGCCCAGGCCGCGGACACCCCCAAACCCATCCGCGCCCTCCTCGTCACCGGCGGGTGCTGCCACGATTACCCCCGCCAGAAGGACATCCTCCCCAAAGGCATCAGCGCCCGTGCCAACGTCGAATGGACCGTCGTCCACGACCCCCGCACCGGCACCACCGGCAAGATCGACCTCTACGGAACCGATGACTGGGCCCGGGGCTTCGACATCGTCGTCCACAACGAGTGCTTCGCCGACGAGAAGGAAATCCCCTGGCTCGAACGCATCCTCGCCCCGCACCGCGCCGGCGTCCCCGCCGTCGTCATCCACTGCTCGATGCACTGCTACCGCGCCCCCAGCACCGAGTGGTTCAAGTTCTGCGGCGTCACCTCCCACCGCCACGGCTCCCACTTCGCCTACCCCATGAAACTGGTCAAGGCCGACCACCCCATCGTCCTCGGCATGCCCGAATCCTGGGAAACCCCGAAGGAGGAGCTCTACCACATCGCCAAGGTCTGGCCCGACGCCATCCCCCTCGCCTCCGGCTACAGCCACGAAACCAAAAAGGACGAGGTCAACGTCTGGATCAACACCTACGGCAAGGCCCGCGTCTTCGGCACCACCCTCGGCCACTACAATCACACCATGGAACAACCGTGGTTCCTCGACCTCGTCACCCGCGGCCTCCTCTGGGCCTGCGACAAACTCGACGACGACGGCAAACCACGCCCCGGTTATGATGTCTCCCGATGACCGTCCCAGAACTGCACCACCTCCTCCAGGACCTCCTGCCCCCCACCCTCAACCAGCTCCGGGAATGGGTCGGCATCAATAGCTACACCGGCAACCGCGAGGGCGTGAACCGCCTCGGCCTCTCCACGGCCGCCGCCTTCGCGCCCCTCGGCTTCCAGGCCGAGTTCGTCCCCCACCAGGACCCCGCCTGCGGCCAGCACCTCGTCCTCACCCGCCCCGGCACGTCCCCGCAAACCATCGCCCTCGTCTCCCACCTCGACACCGTCTTCCCCCCCGAGGAGGAGGAACGCAACGCCTTCCACTGGTCGCCCGAAGGCCCCCGCATCTACGGCCCCGGCACCATCGACATCAAGGGCGGCTCCGCCATGATGCTCCTCGTCCTCTCCGCCCTCGCCCAAGCCGACCCCGACGCCTTCAACGCCGTCACCTGGCGCCTGCTCTGGAACGCCTCCGAGGAAACCCTCTCCCGCGACTTCGCCGTCCTCTGCGAACAGCGCCTCAACCCCGCCTCCACCCTCGCCGCCCTCGTCTTCGAAGCCGAAGGCCGCCCCCGCGGAAACCCCTGCCTCGTCGTCGCCCGCAAAGGCCGCGCCACCTTCCGCGTCACCGTCGAAGGCCGCGCCGCCCACGCCGGCGCCAAACACCACCGCGGCGCCAATGCCATCACCCAGATCGCCCGCGTCGCCGATCGCATCGCCGCCCTCACCGATTACACCCGCCACCTGACCTTCAACGTCGGCTCCATCTCCGGCGGCGTCGCCGTCAACCGCGTCCCCCACCTCGCCACCGCCGACGTCGAAATGCGCGCCTTCTCAACCGAGGCCTACCAGGACGGCGTCCGCGCCATCCTCGCCCTCCAGGGAACCGGCGAAATCCGAAGCCCCGACGACGGCTTCCCCTGCCGCATCCGCATCGACCTCCTCCAGGAAAGCCCCCCCTGGCCCCGAAACCCGGCCACCGACCGCCTCTTCGACCTCTGGCAATCCACCGCCCGCGACCTCGGCCAGACCCTCGAAAGCGAGGAACGCGGGGGCCTCAGCGACGGCAACTGGATCTGCAACCTCGTTCCCACCCTCGACGGCCTCGGCCCCCACGGCGACAACGACCATTGCTCCGAACGCAGCCCCGACGGCTCCAAGGTGCCCGAGTTCGTCCTCGTCGATTCCTTCGTCCCCAAGGCCCTGCTCAACCTCCTCGCCCTCCGCCGCCTCATCGACCCGGTCAGGAACCGCTGACCTCCCCGCCACCCCCGCCCGCCACCCCCGTACCCCCGCCCCCGGGCCCCGCCAGCCCCACCCCCACCCGGCTCACCCGCAGCCGCGTCACCCGCGCCCCGCGCGTCTCCTCCACCCGCACCAGGAACGCACCCACCCGCACGGTGTCGCCCTCCCGCGGAAACCCCCCGAGCCGCTGCGTCACCCATCCGCTCGCCGAGGACACCCCCGACAACCGCAGCGGCTCCCGCACCAGGTGCGCGAGATCGTGCAACGGAAGGTTCCCCGCCACTTCCCAGGTGTTCTCATCCAACGCCACCTGCAACGGCCGCTCCTGGTCGAACTCGTCCTGAATCTGTCCCACCAGCTCCTCCAGGATGTTCTCCAGGGTCACCAACCCCACCGTCCCGCCATACTCGTCCACCACCAGCGCCAGGTGCAGCCTCCGATCCAGCAGGAACTGCAGCACCCGCTCCAGCCGCGCGAACTCCGGCACGTAGATCACCGGCCTGACATAACGCGCCAGATCCGACGCCCTCCCCCGCCGGTCCCGGTGCGAATACAGATCCTTGATGTGCACCACCCCCAGCGTCCGATCCAAATCCCCGTCCTCGCACAACGGAAACCGCGAATACCGCGTCTCCTCCGCCAGCCGCACGCAGTCCTCGATCGAGGCGTCCGCCGCAAACACCACCACCTCCGGCCGCGGCTGCATCACCTCCCGCGCCTGACGCCGCCTCAGATCCAGCGCGTTCAACACCACGTCCCGCCCCAGCGTCGTCTCATGCCCGTCCCTCGGCGCGCTCTGGATCATCAGCCGCAGCTCGTCGTCCGAATGCCCCTGCTCACCCTCCGCCGGCCGCCCGATCCCCAGCCGCTCCAACACCCATTGCGATGTCCGGTTCAGCATCCAGATGAACGGATAAAAGCCCCAGTAGATCAGCCACAGCGGATGCGCCACCACCAGCGCCACCGACACCGGACGCCGCAGCGCAAACGATTTCGGCGCCAGCTCGCCGATCGCGATCAGCAGAAACGAATTCACCAGGAACCCCATCAGGAACGCCACCGTGGTCTGCACCTCCGGCGAACCCACCCCCGCCATCGCAAACACCGGCCTCAGCAGCTCCGAAAACAACGGCTCCACCAACGCACCCATCCCCAGCCCGCACAGCGTGATCCCCAGCTGCGAACTGCTCAGATACGCGTCAATGTGGTGGATGATGTGCTGCGCCAGCACCGCCCGCCGACTCCCCCGCTCCGCCAGCGGCTGCAACTGCGTGTCACGCACCCGGATCAACGCAAACTCCGCCGCCACGAAGAACGCGTTCAACCCCACGATCAGCACCGCCGCCACCGCCTTCCCCGCGGTCGCACCCACCATCCCGAAGTCCAGCGTCATACGCGCACCTCCCCGAACATCGATCCCAGGATGTCGTTCAGCGTGATCACCCCCACCTCGCGCCGATCCCGATCCAGCACCACCGCAAACCGCTGCCGCCCCCGCTGCATCGCCTTCAACGCCGACTCCAGCCGCGCATCCACGTGCACAAACAACGCCGGCTGCACCAGCGTCTCCAACGGCCGCTCCGGACCCCCATCCCCCTCGTACAACACCGAACCCAGCGTCACCACCCCCAGCACCCGACGCTGACGCCCGCTCGCCTTCCACAACGGCACCGACGACACCCCCCGCTCCCGCGCCACCCGCAGCATCTGCCCCGCCGTCCCGTCCGACGACATCGTCACCGCCTTCGACATCGGCGTCATCACGTCCCGCACCCGCTGGTTCTGCAGGTCCAGTATCCGGTTGATCATCACCACCTCCTCCCGCGACAGCGCCTGCGCGGATTCCTCGATCGCCTGACGCAGCTCCGCCCGGCTCCCGAACAGCCGACCGGTGAACGCCCTCCCCCCCGTCCAGCGCAACACCCGGTTCGACACCCACTCCGTCGCCCCCACCGCCGGCGCCAGCACCACATGGATCAACCGGAACAGCGGCACCCCCATCAGACACAGCCGGTTCGGAAACCGCCGGAACACCACCTTCGGCAGCAGATCCGCAAACAGGTACATCACCAGCAACACCCCCAGCATCACCGCCATGAACCCCGCCGGGTGCCGCCCCATCCACCCCCGCAACGCCACCACCACCGTCGTCACCACCGTGAACGTCGCCAGGGTGTTCCCGATCAGGATCGTCCACAAAAACGTCTCCGGATGATCCAGGTACGCCTGCAACCGCGCCGCCCGCCTACCCCCCTGCCGCGCCAGACGCCGGATCCTGAACCGGCTCAACGCAAACACCCCCGCCTCCATGCCCGACAACACAAACGCCACCGCCATCGACACCACCAACACCCCGACGGTCACCGGAAGGTTCATCGCCCCACCCCCGTCTCCACCAACACCTCATGCACCCGCCGCGCATCCACCACCAGCGCCGTCAGCCGCAGCCCGTGCACCACCACGCTCTCCCCCTGCCTCGGCACAATGTCCAACCCCGACATCAACAGCCCTCCCAGCGTCTCCACCTCCCCCACCTGCGGCAACGAGGGATGCTCCCGCCGGAAATCCTCCAGCCGCATCGCCCCGCTCGCCCGCCACTGCCCCGCCCCAAGCTTCTCAAACACCAACCCCCGCACCGTCCCCACCGCCGTCATCTCCCCCAACACCTCCCCAAGAATGTCCTCCATCCGAACCACCCCCGCCACACCCCCGAACTCATCCAGCACAATCGCCAGATTCCGACGCTGCCTCCGCAACGCCTGAAACAGCTGCATCAGGTTCATCGTCTCCGGCACAAACGACGGAAACTCGATCGCCTCCTCCCAGCGACGCTCCGGATCCAGCAGGAACTGCTCCGCGTTCAACACCCCCACGATCGTGTCCGGCGTCTCGTCGTACATCGGCAACAGCCGATGCCTCAGCCGCCGCGCCTCCCGCTCCAGCTCCTCCGTGCTCAGATCATCAGGCACCGCCGCCATCGTCGCCCTCGGCCGCATCACGTCCCGCGCACACTTCCGATCCAGGGTGATCAGCTGCGCGATGATCTCACGCTCCGACGCCCCGAGCGCCCCCTGCTGCACCGCCATGTCCAAAAGCTCCCGATACTCTTCGTCCGTGATCGGCGCCGTCTGCGCCGAGGCCGGCACCACCCGCGACAGCATCCCCTCGATCCCCCACCTCGCCACCCGCCGCACCGGCCGCGTCAGCGTCCGCAACAACACCACCGCCGGCGCCACCCACACCGCCCACCGCTGCGGCGACCGCACCGCCAGGGTCTTCGGCAGAATCTCCCCCACCACCAGCACCCCCAGAAACCCCGCCCCGAACGTCACCCCCATCCCCCATCCCTCCGTCCACGCCGCCAAGAGCATCAACAACACGATCAGCCCGTTCGCCAGCGTGTTCCCCAACGACAACGCCGAGAGCAGCTCGTCCGGCTCGTCCATCAGCCGCGCCGCACGCCGCTCCGCCCCGTCCCCCGACCGCATCTGCCCCAACTGCCACCGGCTCAAGGCAAACAACGCCGCCTCCGCCAGCGAACAAAGGACGCTCAGGCCCGCCAGGGCGAGCATCAGCGGAACCACGACGAGCAGCGGCACTTCCATGCGTCCACCCCAGCCTAGCCCACCCCCCCCGCCACCAACAGTCCCGTCTCCTTCCCCATTTCCCTCCCCGTCACGCGCCCCTCCAACCCCATCGGCCGCCCATGGTCCAGGTGCTCCCCGCACACCCGGAAAAGCTCCTCCTCCGTGTTCACCCGCCTCATCGCATGCAGAAACACCCCCGTCGGCTCCACGCCCTCCCCGATGAAGTTCAGGTACTTCTTCAGCTTCTGCACCTGCTTCGGCGGATTCAGCCCCTGCGGCGAGGTCGTCTCCCACAGCAGCCGCACATACGCCAGCACGTCCCGCCCCGTCGGCACCCACGCATCCCGCCCCTCCCAGGCCGCACGAAGCTGCCCGAACAACCACGGGTTCCGGATCGCACCCCGCCCGATCATCAGCCCCTTCGCCCCGGTCACCCGCAACACCTCCAACCCCCCGGCCACCGAGTCCACACCCCCGTTCGCCAGCACCGGACATCCCGCCGCCCCCATCGCCCGCACCGCCGCCGCAATCCGATCATGATGAACCCGCGGCCCGTACATCTCCTTCACCGTGCGCCCATGCACCGTCAGCAGATCCAGCCGGTGACGCGAAAAGATCTCCAGGAACCGCTCAAAAACCCCCGGGTCATCAAACCCGATGCGCGTCTTCACGCTGAACCGCACCTCCACCGCCTCCCGCATCACCCCAAGGATCCGGTCCACCAACTCCGGCTCCCTCAGCAACCCGCCCCCGGCACACTTCCGATACACGATCGGCGCCGGACAACCCAGGTTCAGATCAATGCCCGCAACCGGATACCGCTGCAGCTCCCGCGCCGCCCGCGCCAGCGACACCGGATCGTTCCCGATGAGCTGCGCCACGATCGGGCGCCCGGTCGGATTCTCCGTGATCGTCCGCAGGGTGTTCCGCTCCAACTGCGCCGTGGCATGCACCCGGAAATACTCGGTGAAATACAGGTCCGCCCCGCCCCGCTCCGCCACCAGCCGCAGAAACGGCAGATCCGTCACGTCCTGCATCGGCGCCAACGCCAACACCGGACGCGCCCCGCGCAACAACCCGTCAAATGCCTCCACCTGCAACGACATGCGCGCCGTCCCTAGCCGCGACCCCGCCCCGGCGCAAGCCCCTTCGCTCGCCCCTCACCCATCCTCCCGCCACCCGCCCCGACACCGCGCCCACCTCAATCCCGGCTTTGCGGTTGCCTCCACCCGCCCGCCTGCCGGATGGTTGCCCCGACCCATAACTCCATCCCCCACTGCGATGAAACCTACTTGGAGCAAGAATTTCTCCCGACGCGACTTCCTGGCCACCTCGGCGGCGGCCTCCGCTTTCGCCTTCACCTTCGTCCCCAGCAGGGTCTGGGGCGCCAATGAACGCCTCCAGTTCGCCGGCATCGGCGTCGGCGGCAAGGGCTCCAGCGACATCGACCACGCCAGCACGCTCGGCGATGTCGTCGCCCTCTGCGACTGCGATGACAACGCAATCGACGCGAAGCTGAAAAAATGGCCCAACGCCAAACGCTTCCATGACTTCCGCAACATGTTCGAGTCCATGGGCGACAAGATCGACGCGGTCACCATCTCCACCCCGGACCACACCCACGCCATCGCCGCCGCCCACGCCATCGTCCGCCGCAAACACGTCTACGTCCAAAAACCCCTGACCCACGACGTCTGGGAAGCCCGCTACCTCCGCACCCTCGCCCGCAAATACAAGGTCGCCACCCAGATGGGCAACCAGGGCTCCGCCGCCAACGGCCTCCGCCGCGGCGTCGAAGCCATCCAGGCCGGCGTCATCGGCAAAGTCACCGAGGTCCACGTCTGGACCAACCGCCCCGTCTGGCCCCAGTCCCCCGCCATCCGCTCCCGCCCTGCCGAATCCATGCCGGTGCCCGAAACCCTCGACTGGTTCTCCTTCATCGGCACCGCCCCCATGCGCCCCTACCACAAGGCCTATCACCCGTTCAACTGGCGCGGTTGGTGGGACTACGGCACCGGCGCCCTCGGCGACATGGCCTGCCATACCGCCAACCTCGCCTTCCACGCCCTCAAACTGACCAGCCCAACCCTCGTGGTCGCCGAAAACGAGGCCCTCAACCCCGAAACCTTCCCCGGCTGGGCCACCGTCATCTCCGAATTCCCCGCCCGCGGTGACATGCCCCCCGTCCGCTTCCACTGGTACGAAGGCAAACTGCCCAACGGCGAAAAGAACCTCCCGCCCAAGGACCTGTTCCACGGCCAGCAACCCCCGGGATCCGGCTCCCTCATGGTCGGCGAAAAAGGCATCCTCTACTCGCCCAACGATTACGGCGCCCAGTGGATCCTCCTCCCCGAGAAGGAATTCGAGGACTGGCAGGACCCCGCCCCCACCCTCCCCCGCAACGGCCGCGATGACCTCGGCATGAAGGAGGAATGGGTCGCCGCCATCAAGGGCGGCCCCTCCGCCTACTCCGACTTCGAGTTCGCCTGCGACATGACCGAATCCATCCTCCTCGGCAACGTCGCCATGCTCGCCGGCGGTCGCATCGAATGGGATACCGACTCCCTCACGATCAAGAACAACCCCGCCGCCCAGCGCTTCATCAAGCGCGAGTACCAGAACGGCTGGGTCATGCCGAGCTGATCCGCCCACGGGGCCCCAGCCCCCCCTCAGCATCCCTTCCCCACGCACGCCCGGGCCCCGCGCCCGGGCGTTCTCGTTCATCCCCCGCCCCCGCCATCATCCCGGCCAACCGCCCCCGGCCCCGTCCCCACGGACCTCAGCCGCCAGTCCTCCCGGTAATGCAACGCGGTCACCTGCCGCGCCAGGGCCTCGAAATTCGAAAACAAGAGCTCCGCCGAACCCGCCATCCGGAACAGCCCCCCGGCCTTCGTGTCCCGCGCCCGCTCGATCCGCACCGCCGCACTGGCGTGCGCCTTCCTGGATTCCCCCTGCTTCTCCTGCCACGCCATGAACCACCGCTCCGCAGTGTCCGCCCCCACCCGATCCGCCTCCTCCGCGATCCGAGCGGGCAGATTCCCCGGCGGCGCCTCCCCTCGCAACAGCCCGTCCCGAATGCCCCGGTAAAGCACCCGCCGAACCTCCGCCAGCACGCACAACCGCCGGAACGTCGCCTCGAAAACCTCCACCCCCACGACCTGCACCTGCACCCGGTCCGCATCCCGCTCCATCTCCCCCAACAGCCTCCGGTTCACCATCCGCCCAGCCCACACCACCATCCCCAGCAACCCCCGCGACAACCCGATCCCCACCCGCGCCACCCCCCAGACCCCACGGTGCACCCGCGAACCCCCTTCCTCACCCCACGCCTCCAACGCCGCCTCCGACCGCTTCCCCGCCACCGCCTCCAACCACCACCCCGCCTCCCGTATGCCCCGATTCACCCGCAACGCCCAGGTCTGACCAAGATGCCCGACCTCGTGCGCCAACAACCCGGCGAATTGCTCCAGCGTCAGACCGGCCACCAGCGGCAACCCAAGCCGCAACACCCCGTCCCGCCCCCCGGGCCCACCCCCGAGTTCCACCGAGGCGTTCATCCGACAGTCCACCTCCACCCGCACCGGCCTCGGCGCTCCCACGGCATCGCAAACCATGCCCACAAAGGCGTGCAACAACGGCTCCGCCACCGGACTCAACGCCAGCGCCCGCCCCCGCTCCACCCCGCGCACCACGAACGGCCGCAGCAGAAAACCCATCACCACCAACCCAACCCCCGCTCCCCCCATGAACAACGCCGTCCGCCACCCCGCCTCCCACCCGCCCGCATCCACCCGCCGCATGCCCTCGTACCAGTCCGCCCCCATCACCCACAGCCCCCACCCCAGCATCACCACCAGCAGGGCGTACACACCAGGGATCGCCACCACCGTCACCATCCCCAGCCACACCGCACACCGATACCCAAACCCCGGCGACTCCCGCATCACCCGCCCCCGAAACGCCCCCGCCAGATCCGCCACCGCCGGCCGCCCCTCCAACTCCGGCATCCCCTCCACCCCCGCCCCAACCCATCCCCCGTCGTCCTCGGTCAGATTCATCGGCTCCCCACAGTGCGGACACGCAATCCCCATCCCCGCCGCTTCCGCGGGAAACGCCATCGGCCCGTCACAATGCGGACACCGGCACCGCCGATCCCCGGACTCTCCCGCACTCACTTCGCCGGGGGCTCCCCGAAATGCGCCTTCCACGAGGCGTACCCCTCGCAGTCGCGCAGCATCGCCTCAATCACCGCCACCAGAGGCTCCGCGGTCGCGAGTCCCGACAACACCGCGCGGTCCCCGATGGCATCGGTGATCACGAAGGTCGGCCGCTGCGTCACCCCCATCCGGTGGAACTCCGCGGTTGATTCCCGGACCCGCCGCTCGATATCCGGCTGCCGCGCGCGCGCCTCGAGCCGGCCCGGGTCCAGACCGGACGCCGCCGCCGCCACCGGCGTGGCCACCTCCCATCGCCCCACCTTCAACCCCTCCAGCATCGCCGCCTCCGCCAGCGCCCGGCGCACCCGATCGTCGCCCACCCCGAGATCCCGCGCCGCCTCCGCCAACAGGCTCGGTGGCAGATACTCCGACCGCCCCGGCTCCAGCCATCCGCCGTTCAGCATGCGCGCCGAACGCATGAGCACCCCGCTCCTCCGGTAAAACCAGTCCTCCTGCTCCCGCGAGACCGGAAAACCGCCGGCGTCCATCAAGGCAATCCGCCAGTCGAACCGGGCCACTCCCCCATATCGCGCCTTCAACTGATCCCAGGCCGGCTCGGCCCAATGACACCACGAGGACACGATCTCGAGGTAATACGTGACGTGCACGGTCATGACGCACCGCTTCATACCGCCGCCCGCCACCGCCGGTCACGCGGCAAACTCCCCGCCACCCCAACCACCCGCCACAGCCCGGCCTTCAGCCGGGCTCTCAGCGGAACACCCACCAGAGGGCGGTCACCGCCACGAACAACCCCGCCATCCAGTAGCCGGCCAGCCGCAGGTCCCGCGGGGTCTCCCCCTCCCCATGCACCCAGGCGAACGAAAACGTGCCCGCTAGCACGTCGTCCTTCGGCGGACGGGTCGCATAACTCGCCACCAGCAGCGCCGCAAAGGTCACCACCGCGCACACAAACGACCGGTGCAGGAAGGAGTTCAGATAGGGATGCCTCAGGAAATCCGCCAGCCCACCCTCCACATGACTGTCCGCCAGCAGGAACCCGCTCACCACAATGCCCACCACCACCGCCACGATCGCCCCCGGCCGGTTCACCCGCGGCAGAAACACCCCGCACAACCCCACCACCGCGAACGGCACCGACAGGTAACCGGTGATCTCCTGCAGATACCCCCAGAGATGCGGGTAATGGTTGATCAACGGCGTCGAAAGGATCCCCCCGACCAGCACCGCCACCAACGCGATCTGGCCAATCCAGATCTGACGCCGCGCCGGGGTCTCCGGCCGGAACCGCGCCACAATATCCCGCGCCACCAGCGTCGACGCCGAGTTCAACATCGAGCTGATCGACGACATCAACGCCGCCAGCAGCGCCGCCAGAACAATGCCCTTCAGCCCCGTCGGCAGCAGCGTCTTCACCAGCACCCCGTACGTCCGGTTGTAGTCCGGCTGCCCGTCCGCACCCCGGATGTCCAGCGACATCGCCGTCGCAATCACGCCCGGCAACACCAGGATGAACACCGGGATGATCTTCAGGAACCCCGCGAACACCGCTCCCAGCCGCGCCTCCCGCACGTTCTTCGCCCCAAGCACCCGCTGCACGTTCACCTGGTCCATGCACCAGTAGAACATGCCGCCGATGAGGAAGTTCCCCAGCAGGAACCCGCTGAACGGAAGATCCGAGGTCGGGCCGCGCACCATCGACAGCAGCTCGGTCTTCCCGCTCGCCGCAAGCTTCTCGGTCAACCCCGGCCACCACCCCACCTCGTTCATCGCAAACCCGGTCAGCAACACCGAACCGCCAATCAGAATCACCGCCTGCAACGCGTCCGTGTACACCACCGCCGCCAGACCGCCCACCATCGTGTACAACGCCGTCACCACCGCGATCCCCCACATGATCGTCTGAAAATCCCACCCGGTCAGATCCGCCAGCACCCGCGACCCCGAATACAGCGCCACCGAGGTCTTCGTCAGCACGATCATCGCCAGGAAATACACCGTCAGCATCAGCCGCGCCTCGAGCCCGAACCGCTTCTCGAAGAACTCCGGAATCGTGAACACCTTGTGCTTCAGGTACTGCGGCGCAAACACCGCCGCCAGCATCAGCAGGCAATAGCTCGCGATCCATTCGTAACCCCCCTGCACCAACCCCTCCTTCGCCCCGCCCGCCGCCAATCCCACGAAGTGCTCGGTGGAAATGTTCGTCGCAAACAACGACAGCCCGATCAACGGCCAGGTCAGGCTCCGACCCGCGAGAAAGAAATCCTCCGACCCCTTCCAGCGCCGGGCGAAATACAACCCGAGGGTGATGGTGACGACAAAGTAACCCGCCAGAATCGCATAATCGATCGGACTCATCGGCCTGGACTCACCCAACCCCCGCGCCCGGCGCGTCCCGTGCCGCCGGCACCGCAAGGCGTCGTGATGGAACGCGCGAAGTCTTCGTGGACCCCTCCCACGAAATCAACCCCGCGTTGCCACCGCACCGACCATCACCCACCCATCCGCCGCCATCCGCCCCCACGCCCGCCGGGCGGTGGATGAACCGGGAAAGCTCCCCCAACGCTCCCCCGGCCCCCACCGCCAGGGTCTGCCAACGCTCGAGCCCCCCCTCAAGGCACCTGCACGGCACGATAGAACCGCGCGCCCGAAACCCCGGCGGTCGCCTGTGAAAACCCGGCCACGCCTCCGGTCACCACCGCCCGACCGACCTCCTCCCACCCGGTCAAATCAGTGGACGCCTCCAGGGCGTACGTCTCCCCTTCACGGCCGCTCAGGGTCAGCACGAGCTGCCCGTTCACCCCCAGGACCGGCCGTTCAAACCGCGGGGCGCTCACATCCCGAATGACCAGCGTCCCGCCTTGCACACTGACCGGCTCAACCCGCACCCCGGCCGCGGTCGCGACCACCACATTCGAAACGCTCAGCGGCACGCCACCCTCCGGCGCCCCCGCCAACACCCGCAACGGCAACAGCACCAGCTCGCCACCGGTCATCGCGCGGTTCGTCCCGGAAAAGACGATCACCCGCGCCAACCCCGGCTCGGGCGAGGCGGATCGCACTTCGAACCCGCCACCCCCGGACCCGGCCACGGCAAAGCCGGCCGCAAGCCGGCCCGGATCAAACCGGACATCGAACTGCAGCGCCGCCGCCGCAGGCGCTGCGTCAGGCTGGAACCGGACCGCGATCACGCCGGTTCCGCCGCGACCCGCCTCGGCGCTGCCCAGCGTCAGGGACGCCGCGACCGCGTGGCCGACGGCAAACGCACACGCCAGCGCAAGGCCGGCGCATCGCAATCCCGCCGGCGCAAAGTGTCGCAGATCCAAACGCCGGTCGCCCGGCCTTCTCGATGGGATGCTGTCCATGGTGTTCGATGCGTTGATGATTGCCGAAGGTCGTCCCGTGAACTTTGTCGCTCCGGGGTTCATGGGAATCCGGGCGCCACCAGCCGGCCGCCGTTGATTTGTTCCAGGGTTCCCGTGTTGGTGAAGGTGGTCGGGTTCACGGTCAGGGTCCCGCCCGCGACCGAAGCCCGGATGATCCCCTGGTTCACCAGCACCGACGTCCCGCCAACAAACACGGCCTGCCCGATCCGCCCGGTCCTTCCATGCACCAGCGCCGTGGGACCCAGCGTCAGGGTCGAGTTCCCGTCCACCGAGAGGAATCCGGAGTCGCCCTCGAACAGGACCTCGCCCCCGAAGCTCTGGCTGCCTTCAAACCCGATCGCACCGTTGTTGTTCAGGCGCACCCGGCCCGCGTTCACCGTCAGCCCGTTGCGGGCCCGCACCCGCGAACTGGCCTCGGTGAGATCCAAATCCCCCACCACGGTGACGCCATCAAGGATGTTCTGGCTGGTGGACGTGACCCGCAACCGCCCCGTCCCGGCCTGGCTCACCGTCCCGTTCCTCAAGGTTCCGCCGTTCAGCCGCAAACCTCCGGTGGCGGTGTCCAACGCCAGGGTCCCACCCCCGAGATCCAACGTCCCGGTGAGATCCAGGTTCCCGCCATCACCCACCCGGCTCCCGCCGGCCCCCAGGGTCACCGTGCCCCCGAGCTGGATCGTGCCCGGCCCCACCCGCAGGGTCCCACCCTGGGTCCAGGCACCGGCGTTCGCCGCAATGACCCCGCCATTGGCGGTCTCCATCACCCCGCTGTGCGTCATGCTGTTCGGCACGATCGTCAGCGTGCCGCCCGCCACATCCGCGCGGATCAACCCCTGGTTCACCAGGACCGTCGTGCCCCCCACGAACACGGCCTGCCCGATCCGACCCGTCCTGCCCCGCACCACCGCGCCCGGCGCCAGGGTCAGCGTCGAGTTGCCCTCGATGCCCAGAAACCCGGTGTCGCCTTCGAACACCACTTCACCGGCGAAGGTCTGGCTGCCCTCAAACCCGATCGCACCGTTGTTGTTCAACCGCACCAGGCCGCCGTTCAGTGTCAGTCCGTTGCGCGCCCGCACCCGCGAACTGGCCTCGGTGAGATCCAAATCCCCCACCACGGTGACGCCATCAAGGATGTTCTGGCTGGTGGACGTGACCCGCAACCGCCCCGTCCCGGCCTGGCTCACCGTCCCGTTCCTCAAGGTTCCGCCGTTCAGCCGCAAACCTCCGGTGGCGGTGTCCAACGCCAGGGTCCCACCCCCGAGATCCAACGTCCCGGTGAGATCCAGGTTCCCGCCATCACCCACCCGGCTCCCGCCGGCCCCCAGGGTCACCGTGCCCCCGAGCTGGATCGTGCCCGGCCCCACCCGCAGGGTCCCACCCTGGGTCCAGGCACCGGCGTTCGCCGCAATGACCCCGCCATTGGCGGTCTCCATCACCCCGCTGTGCGTCATGCTGTTCGGCACGATCGTCAGCGTGCCGCCCGCCACATCCGCGCGGATCAACCCCTGGTTCACCAGGACCGTCGTGCCCCCCACGAACACGGCCTGCCCGATCCGACCCGTCCTGCCCCGCACCACCGCGCCCGGCGCCAGGGTCAGCGTCGAGTTGCCCTCGATGCCCAGGAACCCGGTGTCGCCCTCGAACACCACTTCACCGGCGAAGGTCTGGCTGCCCTCGAACCCGATCGCGCCGTTGTTGTTCAACCGCACCAGGCCGCCGTTCAGTGTCAGTCCGTTGCGAACCCGCACCCGCGAGCTGGCCGCGGTGAGATCCAAGTCCCCGACCACGGTGACGCCATCGAGCACGTTCTGGCCGCTGGAACCAAAGGTCAGCCGGCCGGAACCGGCCTGCTGGACCGTGCCATTCCGCAGGACACCGCTGCTGAACACGAGTCCCCCGGTGGCGGTGTCCAGCGCCAGCGTTCCACCGGCGAGATCCAGGGTCCCGGTGAGCGCCAAAACGCCGCCGTTGCCCACGAGGCTCCCGCCAGCCGCCAGGGCCAGGCTTCCGCCCAACTGAATCGTCCCCGGCCCCATCCGCAGGGTCCCTCCCTGGGTCCAGGCACCGGCATTCACCGCGATGACCCCGCCGTTGGCGGTCTCCAGCACCCCGCTGTGGGTCATGCTGTTGGGCATGATCGTCAGCGTGCCACCCGCCACGTCCGCGCGGATCAACCCCTGGTTCACCAGGACCGAGGTGCCGCCCACGAAGATCGCCTGCCCGATCCGACCCGTCCTGCCCCGTACCACCGCGCCCGGCGCCAGGGTCAGCGTCGTGTTGCCCTCGATGCCCAGGAAACCGGTGTCGCCTTCAAACACCACTTCACCGGCGAAGGTCTGGGTGCCCTCGAACCCGATCGCACCGTTGTTGTTCAACCGCACCCGGCCCCCGACAATCGTCAACCCGCTGCGTACACGGACCCGTGAGTTGGCTTCCGTCAGGTCCAGGTCACCGACCACGGTGACCGCGTCGAAGGCGTTCTGGCCGCTGGCCGAGAACCGCACCTGCCCTGGCCCGTTCTGGCTGACGGTCCCGTTCCGCAGGACCCCGCCATTCACCCGCATCCCGCCGGTGTCGGCATCCAGGGTCAGGGTCCCGCCTCCCAAATCCATGACACCCGTGAGTTCAAGAGATCCCCCGTCAGCGTCCAACACCGCGCCGGCGCCCAGCGTCACCGATCCGCCCCATTGCACCGTTCCCTGCCCCACCCGGACGGTCCCCGATTGGGTCCACGCTCTCGAGGTGACGGACACCGCCCCGCCATCACGGCTCTCCAAAACCCCGCTGTTCGTGAAGGTGTCCGTCAGAACGGTCAGCGTCCCTCCGGCGACCTCCCCGCGAATCACCCCCTGGTTGACCAGCACCCCGGTGCCCCCGACGAACACCGCCTGCCCGATCCGCCCGGTTTTGCCCCGAACCAGCGCCGTCGGCCCGAGGGTCAGTGTGGTGTTGCCTTCCACGCCCAGGAAGCCGGTGTCGCCTTCGAACACCACTTCGCCGGCGAAGGTCTGGCTGCCCTCGAACCCGATCGCGCTGTTGTTGTTCAACCGCACCCGCCCGCCGCTCAGGGTCAGGCCGTTCCGGATCCTCACCCGGCTGCTGACGTCGCTGAGGTTGAGGTCGCCCGCCACCTCCATGGCGTCGAGGAAGTTCTGGCCCGTGCCGCTGAAACGGAGTTGTCCCGAGCCTTCCTGGGTCACCCGACCATTTCTCAGGGTCCCGTTGTTGATCCGCAACGGCCCGGTCACCGCATCCAACCCGAGCGTCGCCCCGCCCAGGTCCAGCAGGCCGCCGAGTTCGATCATGCCGCCTTCGTTCTCCCAACGGTTCCCCGCCCCAAGGGTCACGGTCCCCGCCAACTGCACCGTCCCGGTCCCCGCCCGCACCACGCCGTTCTGGGTCCAGTTCGGCGCGCTGACCAACAGCGTCCCGCCCGTGGCGCTCTGGAGCAGACCGGTGTTCGTGAAGGTCTCGACGGGGACCGTCAGGGTGCCTCCGGCGACCTCCGCGCGAATCACCCCCTGGTTGACCAGCGCCCCGGTGCCGCCCACGAACACCGCCTGGCCAATCCGCCCGGTCTTCCCACGCACCACCGCCGAGGGCGCCAGGGTCAGGGTCGTGTTGCCTTCGATGCCCAGAACCCCGGAGTCACCCTCGAACACGATCTCGCCCGCGAAGGTCTGCGTGCCTTCAAACCCGATGGCCCCGTTGTTGTTCAACCGCACCCGCCCGCCCTGCACGCTCAGACCGTTCCGCACCCGCACCCGACCGGTCGCCTCGCTCAGATCGAGGTCCCCCGCGACGGTCACGCCATCGAGAATGTTGTTGTTCCGCGAGGAAAAGGTCAGCGCCCCACCCTGAACCACCTCGACCCGCGCTCCGGCGATCGTCCCGCCGTCCAACCGCAGGTTGTCCGCCACCAGGATGCTCCGCACCTGCGCCACCCCCGAGTCGAGGGCCACCGTCACCTGCCCGGGGAACACATCGATCACCACGTCGTCCCCGGGACCCGGCACCGCCCCGGTGCTCCAGTTCCCCGCCTGCTGCCACGAGCCGTTCGACGGACTCGCCCAGAACACCGCGTTGCCCACCTGGAAATGCCAACTGTACGCCTCCACCAGGTGGTTCCCCGCCAGATCGGTGACCCGCGTCCCCAACACCGCATAGTACCGCCCGTCCGCCAATGGCGTCCCCGGCGTCAACACCGCCGCATTCACGTCCGCCCGCACCGAGACCGATCCCGGCACCGGCACGTCATCCGCCGTCCCAGGCACCCCGTCCGGCCCATACTCAAACAGCGCAAAACCCCCGCCCGCCAGCGACGCCACATCCACCGGTTCGGTGAAATAGCCCGTCAGGGTGTCCACCACCCGGCCGCCCCCCACCGGCGTCACCCGCCGCACCCGCGGCGGCGTCCCGTCCGGCACCAGCGCCACCGTGATCTCCGGCGTCCAGGTCGCGTTCCCGCCCGTGTCCGACACCTTCGCCCGCAGCCGGAAGGAACTGCGCCCCGGCGCGATGGCCGGCGCGTTGAACCGGAGCTCGAACGGATAGTTCCCGTCCGTCGCCACCCGCACGCCGTCGAGGTGGAACTCGACGTTCCGCACCTGCACGTCGTCGGCGACGGCCGCGAGCACGACCAGGTTCTTGCCTTCCTCGGCCTGCGGGGGATTCAGCGAGAACGATGCACTCAACTGGATGCTCGGCGCCACACCCGCGGTGTCACGCGCGAGGTAGTTGATGACCTGAAGCCCGCTCAAGCCGTCGGCGGCGTACGCCAGACCGTTGTACAGCGACACCGCATGGGTCGCGCCGGGGGTCGCGAAGTTCGAGACCAGCGCGTCGTTCCGCGCCGGATCCGAGGTGTCGTACAGAAAAACGTCGTGCGCCGCCGCCTCGTTCGGCACCGGCCCCACCGCCGCCAACCCGCGCCCCGATCCGTTCAGCACGATCTGCTTGAACGAGTTCGGCCCGTTGTCCCGCGCGGACGCCCGCTTCACGATCGCCGCCGGATCGCGGACGTCGAACACGTCGTACCCCGGATAAGTGCAGACATACGCAAACCCACCCCCCACGAAGATCCGCATCAGCCGGTCCAGCGTCCCGGCCAGCGTGAAGGTCGGCGGCCCCGAGGCGCCCAGCAACTCCAGGAACCCGTCGGAATACAACCGGTACACCCGCAGCTCCCGGGGCAGTTGGCAGTAGAGGAACTCCCCCTCAACGGCGAGATCGTGGATCTCGGCCCCGACGTTCAACCGCTCCAGCACCGACCCGGTCTGGAGGTCCACCGACAACAGCTCGCCGTTCTGCAACCCCACCCAGCCAAGGCTGCCCGCGGTCGCCACCGCCTGCGCCCGGGAACCCGTCGGAACCTGGTACGCAATCCGCGCGCTCGCCGGATCCGCCAGGTCAAGGACCGCCATCCCCGCGGTGTCGTCCGCCACCGCCGCGTACCGGCCCGAAACCGCCACCCGCCGCGCACTGCCCGGCGTGTCCACCTGCGCCACCAACACCGGGTTCAGGCCACTGAAGATGTTGAACACCGAGACCCCCGCCTCCAGACAGGCAACAACCGCGAGATCGTTCAACGCGGCAATGTCCCGGGCATTCCCCGGCGTCGCCGCACTCGCAATGACCCCGGTGCTCACAAACAACCCGCTGTTGGGATCCGACCCCTCCCGCGTTTCCACCCCGTCCGGCACGCCGTCCCCGTCGGTGTCCGCCAACGCCGGGTCCGTGCCCACGATCAACTCCGCGAACGCACCCATGCCGTCCCCATCGAGATCCGATGACGGATCCGGGATGAGGTGGACCTGCGGCACGGACTGGCTCTGGCCGTTCCCCGCCGACACGTCATCCACCCACCCGACCTCCAGGGTGTCGGCACGCAGCATGTACAGCCGGAACAGCCGGTTCGGCGGAAGAATGAGGTTCACCTGCCCGCTCCCGGCGGTCCCCGCCGTCCCCCGCTGCACGATCTCGTTCCTCACCCAGTCCTTCACCGCGTAGTAATGCAGGCCCGAGGAGGTCTCGGTCGAATTGGGAACCGGCCGCGGCTCCTCCCCCGTCCCCACCCCCGCCCGCCCATGCAAACCCCGCGACGCAGGCCCGCCGCCACACCCCGCGTCCGCGGTGTTGTCCACCAGGGGAACGTCAGCCCCCTGGTTCACCACCGCATGCACCGCCAGCGTCGACTTCAAATTGAAGTCGGCCCCGATGGTGTTGAAGGACGCACTCCCCCCGGACGGCACCGATCCGTCCCGCGTCCTGAACAGCGTCACCTGCACCTGGCTCAACGAGGGCTGCGTCACCAACCCCGCCATGTCCCCGCAGCGGCTGAACTTCCAGAACCCGCCGATGGTGGCGAAGTTCTCCGACGCGACATGCGTCTTGCTCGCCAGGTTCACCAGGTTCCACTGAACCCGGTTCACCTCCGGCAGGTACGCATACACAAAGGTCCGCTCCGCACACTCCCCGCTGAAACCCCACGTCCCCGACCCGCCACCGTCGATCGGCACCGGCGTGGTGCTGAAGGTCTCGCTCATCCGGATGTCCCCGGAGGTGGCGCTGATCACCGCCATCGACACCTGCGACGCCCCAAGCCCCACCGCGTTCAACACCCAGTTCCCACGCGGACTGAACCCGGTGAACGCCGTGGCGAACGAGGTCGCCCGGATCCAGATCGGCACAGAGGGATTCGGGCGCGCCAGGTTGTGGGCAACCGCCGTGTACACCTGGCTCCCAACCGCTCCGGCAATGTAGTGGTAGATGAACCCATCCCCCCTCGGCGCAAACCCCCAGCCCGCGTTCAACGTCGGTATCGTCACGCTCAACACCTCCGACCCGTTCGACACCCGCGTCACCCGGAGGTTGACCCCGCCGCCGGCCGCCGTCGCCGCCAGCCGATACCGGCCGTCCGGCGAGGTGCCGTCCGGGTTCACCTTCGGCAGCACCGCCGACTTCGCCACCTCGTACAACCCCGTCCGATCGCACCCGCACTCAATCCCCCCACAGTCGTCACCCAGGTCCAGCGAACCGCCCGGCGTCGCATCATGCGTGTCCCGCACCCCGTCGCCGTCGTCGTCCACGTCCACCACGTTCGGAATCCCGTCGCCATCGATGTCGTCGTCCTCCGCGTTCGGAATCCCGTCCCCGTCAATGTCGTCGTCCGAACTGTCCGGCGTGCCGTCCCCGTCCGTGTCCTTGTCGTCCCCGCCGTCCGTCCCGGCGTCATCGTCCGGCCCGCCGCTTCCACCACCGCTGCTCTCGTCATCGTCGCCACTGCCCGGATCAGGCCCCGGCCCGGGCCCCGGCCCCGGACGCGGCCGGCGCGGGCGGTCGAACGGATTGTTCCCCCCCGGCTGCGTCCCATGCCAACCCGGCTGCAGGATCCCCACCCCGGCATCGGTCTCCACGAACAGCCCGTCCGCGGTCACCGTCATCGGCCCCACCACCTCCCATTCCCCCTTGTCGTGGTTGAAACTCCACAGCGCGCTCTTCTCCCCAGGCGCCAGCCGCTCCCCCGTCACCGGATCCGGAAGATTCGGAAACCGCACCGGCACCGGACGGTCGAAGTTCGACGCGCCATCGGTCTGCACCGTGATCACCAACGGAAAATTCAGCCCGTCCGGCAACGGCTCAGGCAGCCGGTCCGGCGACACCGGCGCGATGCCCACACGCCCGCCCCGGGTGCCGTTTTCGCTCAACAGCGAGTTGGCCGGAACCTCCAGCCGAACCCCGGCCAGCGCGGCGTTGCTCGCAACCACCGACGGCGCAAACGACACCACCGTCGCGGCCGTGGCGCTGACCGGCGTCAGACTGCCCTGCAGGATCCTCGGCAGGTAAACCTCCCCGTTCCCCCCGGCCAGGTTGTCCTCGCGCCCCGCGATCGCATGCCAGGCCTTGCCCACCACCGGATAATAGTTCCCGTCAGGCCACTGGCTGCCCACCGCCGTCCGCCCGTCGACATGCACGAAAAACGTCCCGGACGGCACCGGCTGAAGCTTGAAACTCCCGTTCGCATCCGTGGTCGTCCGCAGCCGCTCCTCCTGCCCGTCCACCGTGACCGTCACGCCCTGCAACGGCACGTTCACCGTCGCCGAGGTGTTGTCCGCCCCCGGCACCAGCTCCGACGCGAACACCCGCCCGATCACCGCCGTCGTCCCCACCGGCTCGGTCGCCAGCGTCTCATACCGCACCTGCGCCACCCCGCCAGCCCCGCCGTCGCCATCCAGATCGACCGGCCGACCCAGGAAATCCGTCGCGCCCGTCCCGTCGAACCCCACCACGACCTGCGTGTTCCCAGGCAATGGCTCCAGGTAGAAAAGCGTCACCGACCGGCGGTCCGCGGAGATCTCCACCCTCGACAACAGCCGCCGCCCCCCGGCCTCCGCCCGCACCTGGTCGGTGGTCAACACCACCGACGGCGCCAGCGGCAGGGTCAGGCGGAACACCACCTCGCGCGTCACCGCCACGTTCGGCTCGCCCGACCTCGGGGACGTCACCCGCACCCGCGCCAGCGGCAACGCCGGCAGCGGCCCCTGCCCCAGCACACTCACCGCAAGCCGGTCGATGTCCTGCGCGTTCACCGAACCGTCCTCGTCCAGATCCGCGAACGGCTCGAGGTCGGCGGCCAGCGGGGAGGTCCCGGCCACATGCCCCACCAGCCTCGCGAGATCCAGCACGGTCGCCGCCCCATCCCCGTCCAGATCCCCCAGGAACCTCGGCGGCGCCGCCTTGGCCTCCGGAACCAGCGGCGCCATCCAGGCCACCACCGCAACCCAACCCAGCATCCACCCCATCAAAGCCCGCCCGACGGCGGCGCAAACAGTTGTCCTTGGCCGATCCATGGTATCGAGTCCTCCCTGAGCAACGCCAACCCACCGCATTACCCCGCTTACTGCAAGCCGTTTCACCCGGTCATCCCCCCGAAGTCCCATACCCCCCGCCCCAGGATCGGCCCCGGCCAGGTCGGGTTATCCGCGTCTGCGGAATCCAACCAACCGATCGCTCACCGCATCCAGATCCATCACGACCACCACACCGTCGACGCACCCCCACGCAGCGTGACGACCCTGACGAGAGATAACATGTCCGTCCGACAGGAATCGGCTATCGGATTCAAAGGGGATGTCCGGCCTGGAGCCGTCCACCCATTGCAGCGAGCCGCGATTCGCCTCCGGGTTGACCTCGCCGTGGAGAACCGCACCCGGGCCAAGGCTCACGCAATGGCCGATCACCCTCCCCATGCTCCCGTCCTTCATTCTCATGATCGTCCACTGGGGCGGCATCGCCGGGTGAGGAACCGCGACCCAGGCGCCCCCCGGCTCGAATCGCGGGTGGAACCACACGTTGCGCTTCCCCATCGAATGCCTCCAAAGTTCATTACCAGTCGCAGCATCAACTCCCCGGATCGAATCGGGATGCGGCGACGGTTCCTCAGCCAGCACGAACAAGAACCGTCCCCCGGGAGCGAGCGAAGCATGCTTGGCGGAGTACCGAGCATCGGTCTGGCGGGCCGCAGCCACCACCTCGCCCCCGTTGCCCAGATGCCACACTTCCCAACGCATGCCATGGCTGTTGCCGCCTTCTGCGATGAGCCTGGAACAAGCCAGCCTGCCTTGTTCATCGAACTGAAGCCGGTTCGATGAGCTTCGAACCCTCGGCAACGACCACATCCCTACAAGGTTGCCACCATCCACGTCGTAGAGTCGGACCTCGGATTCGACTGCATAGGCAAACTGCAACCCATCACCGCGCATCGCGATCCCAGCCCCATCCGCGTAGGTGCCCGCAGGAACCTCAAAGAGCCGGAGTAGCCGACCGCGGCGTACATCCCATACCCCGACAAGCCACTCATCCGATAACGCCGCCACACGACAGGCGTCGTCGGCCAGGGTCACGATGCGCACGGGCGTGCTCAACCCCCTGAGGTGATGGACTCCCCGACCTGATTCCAGCTCCCAGACACAAAGATCCGGCGGGGCGCTTTCCGACGTTGCGCCAGAAACCACAAGGGACCCGTTGCCGTTGCTTGCCAGGGCGCGTGTGCGACTGCTGTTCTCCAAAGTCCAAAGCAGCTGAGCCCCTGTCGCGATGTCCCAATAGTGCAAGCCGGTTCGGCCACCGGACACGAGTGTCATGCCATCAGGCAGGAACACCAGGGATGCGACTTCCCAATTCGAGCCCCGGCAGAAGGAGCGTGGAATGCTTCGCGCAAGGTCCCAAATCACGATCCCTGTTCCGCGATGCCCGACGGCGAGGAGTTCCCCCCCTCGTGAGCTCCCGCTCGCCATCGAGGTCCGTTGGTCACGCCCAAATGCCAGGGCTTGCACGGGGCTGGGCGCCACGCCTGACGGCAGGCGGTCTCCAAGCACCAGCGAATCCAAATCAATGACGGCGGCGCTGCCGTCGTGAAAACCAATGCCCAACCGCTTCGCGTCCGGGGAAAACTCGAGGCAGGTCGCCTCCAGATCAAACCCACCCAAACGATCGCCTGAAGCGATTTCCCATATGACGACCCGCGATCCCTGATCGTTCCGCAAGATCGCAGCAGCGGCGTGCGTGCCCTTCTGGCTGAGCGCCATGATGGGCTGGCCATCACTGGCAGGCCGCTCGCCTTGCGCCCAGGCTTGCCGCCAGATGACCGCTCCGGTGATTGCCTGCCGCAACACGAAGTTCCCCTCTTGCGCCTGCAACAATACTGGCTCACCGGAGGCGTTCCACGCCGCTTTCGCCGGACCACGCACCGGTAGCACAAACCGGTTCGTTCCTCCGATGACGATCGACGCCGGGTCGTCCCCGAAACCTGCGATAAGGATCCGACCATCGCGGAATATCGCTGCAGAACTTGCCTCAACATCCCTCCAATGGGCGAGCAGGCGGGCGTCGAGGCCCGACAAAGTCGCCACGGCCCGCCGCTCGACCTCCACTCCTTGCCTCTGCCTCGAGGCGTCCCGTATCTCAGCCCAGTCCCGGGACGACCACCCCCCGATCCGTTGTCGAAGCCTTGCCAAGGCCCGGTTCTCCAAGGTGGTCAATGTCGCTTGGTGCGTTGCACGAGCGAAACGCAGTTCGATCAGGAGCCCCGCGGCCGTGAGAACCGCCAATCCTGCGGTCGCCAGGGCTCCAACCAGTATTCGCCTCCGAAATCGCTCCGCGCGGCGGATCTTCCAGATGGGCCGAACGCCGAAGACCATCGCCAGTTCCTCCCGAAAAGCATCAGCAGATGGTTGAACGAAGCCGCTGCGCGGCGGGGCGGCGGACGCCGGGGGTTTTCTGAAG
>VFQN01000176.1_pt1 | contig 132669 bp, 158 predicted proteins | sample 3512371 | NCBI WGS metagenome assembly VFQN01 (sample SAMN10412370, study PRJNA504923) | tailings metagenome | isolation source: Replicate 2 from Balatoc abandoned mine | place: Philippines: Itogon, Benguet | collected 2017-08-28 | reverse complement strand
TCGCCCAGGCGATCTCGTCCTGGGTGGCCGACATGGTGCCCTGCATCTGGGGCAGAAGCGTCGAGGCGATCAGAAGGGTGGTGGCGTAGAGGGTCGAGCCCAGCACCACCATTACGAGAATCAACACCCGCTTGCCCAGCGAGGTTTCCTCGGAGCTTTCCGGAAAGGTGTCGGCGGCGGTTGTTGAACTCATTGCCTAGACTATTGTAGCCTAGGCAACAATTCTCGACGAGACCAGCGCCTTGGGGCCAGACGACGACGAATATATCGGCTACGTGCTGTCGGACGTTGCGCGTCTGATGCGGACGGTGTTCGACCGCCGTGTCCGCGGCATCGGTCTTACCCGCGCCCAATGGCTTGTCCTGACCCGGCTCTATCGACGGCCGGGGGCCAGCCAGACCGAACTTGCAGTCATGCTCGAAATCGATCGCGCCAGTGCCGGCCGCATGCTCGACCGAATGGAGAAAAACGGTTGGGTCGAGCGCCGCGCGGACAGCGAAGACCGGCGTATCAACCGCCTCTATCTCACCGACGAGGCGCGGCGGGCGCACAAGGAAATGTGGGCGATTGCCGAGGCGACCGTGGACGATGCGCTGGCGCCGCTCTCGGAACGCGAACGCGATCAGTTCACGCGTCTGGCCGCCCGGGTGAAGGGGCGGCTACAGGGCCTTGCCGGGAGCAACGGCTCGTGAGCCGGCGCCCGGTTCCTGTCTTGCGTTTGGTGCTGCTGTTTGCGGTGCCGCTGGCGGCGATTGCGGGGGCAGGCTGGTGGTGGATGTCGGGCGGCCGCTATGTCTCGACCGACAACGCCTATGTGAAGGCCCATATCGTGCAGATCTCCTCCGAGGTGTCGGGGCAGGTGCGCCGCGTCCTGACGCGGGATCACGCGAACGTTGCTGCCGGCGAGACACTGCTCACCATCGAATCCCGGCCGTTCCGTTTGGCGCTCGACAGCGCAGATGCCGAGCTCGATGCGGCACGTGCCCATGTCGAAAGTCTTCGCGGCATCTGGCGAGAGGCCGTTGCCGAGGTTGCGGAAGCCGAATCTCGTTCAGCCTATCAGGAAAGGCAGTGGCAGCGGCAGGAGGAGTTGGCATCCAAGGGCGTGGCCTCGGCCAGCAAACGCGACGAGGCATTCAACGAGGCGCGTGGCGCGGCCGATCGCGTGCGGACCGCCAAGGAGAAGCTCCAGCGGGTGTTGACCGCCCTGAATGGAGATCCGCAGCTGCCGGCCGACCAGCATCCGATGGTGCGCGAGAAGATGGCCGCACGGGAGCGGGCGGCTCTCGACCTCGCACGCACCGCAGTCCGCGCGCCGGTCGACGGCGTGGTGGTGAATATGCGTCTGCAGCAGGGCGAGCAGATCAAGGCAGCGACGCCGCTGTTCGCGCTGGTGGTGCTGAGCCGGCCGTGGGTCGAGGCGAACTTCAAGGAAACCGAGCTGACCCACGTGCGGGTCGGCCAGAAGGCGACGGTCGTGCTCGACACCTATCCCGACGTGTCCTGGGAGGCGCTGGTCGAAAGCGTCAGCCCGGCGACCGGCGCGGAGTTCGCGATCCTGCCGCCGCAGAATGCCAGCGGGAACTGGGTCAAGGTCGTGCAGCGCCTGCCTGTTAAATTGCGGCTCCTGCCGCATGTCGGGGAGCCGCCGCTGCGGGCTGGCATGACGGCCACCGTGTCGATCGATACGGGCCGTCAGCGCAGCCTGACCGGCATCACGCGAGTCCCGGCAGGCGGCAAGGAAAGCCCTCCGTCGCCGCCACACGATGTGACGGCGCAATCGAAGTAGCGGTCGAACCTCAGCCGCAGGCCAGCGAATAGATGTGCTGGACGTCGCCGGGCAGGGGTATGGCCTGCCAGCTCTTGCCGGCATCGCGCGTGCCGTAGATCTCACCGTCGTAGCGGGCGCCGAGATAGACTTGTGCCGCATCGGTGGGATGCAGGCCGATCGACATGATGGTGCCGTGGACCTGGACCTTGTCGAAGCGCTTCCAGCTCTCGCCACCGTCTTCGCTGCGATAGAGCCCGCCGTCGTGGCTGGCCGCCGCAACGGAAAGCGCGGAGTAGAGCGTGTTGGGCTCGACCGGCGAGACGCGAATATCGCGGCCGTAGGTCGTGGGCGAAAAACGGCCGACTTCCATGTCCTTCCAGGTGTGCCCCTGGTCGCAGCTACGGAACAAGCCCATCCGGACGGCGAGCCAGATGCTGTCGGGGTCGGCCGGGTTGATGGTGACGGCATGGCTGTCGAGCATGCCCTCGGCCGTGGTGTCGCTGACGATCTTGCTCTTGAGGTGCTCGTGCTCGGCGAGTTTCAGAAGGCCGGCGCTGCAATCGCTCCAGGTCTGGCCAAGATCGATGCTGCGCATGACACCGTTGATTTCGAGGGCGGCGTAAATCTCGTCGTGCCGCTTGGGATGCTGTACCAGCCGCATCACGCGCGAAGCGAAAGGCCCTTTGCAATGCATATCGATGCCTGGCGACGGCAGTCGCCGCCACGAAGCGCCGCCGTCGTCGCTGCGATAGACGTCGATCGGTGAAGCCCCGGCGAAGATACGGTTGGGATCGCGCGAATCCACCAGGAAGGACCAGACTTCCCGCTTGTCGTCGGGAAAGGCGGTCCGCCGGAAGGTGGCGCCGCGGTCCGTGCTGCGCCACACGCCGTCGTTGGTTCCCGCGAAGACCATCTCGGGGTTCGACGGGTGCACGAAGACGGTGAAGGCCTGGACGCTGCCCAGGACGTGTTGCCAATCGCCGCCGGCCGTGGCGCGCCGGAAGACTCCGACGCGGCCCTTCTGTTCGGTCTTTCCGAAGTAGCCAGCAACCCCGGCAAAGAGGTTCGATTGCTCGACCATGAGCAGGTACTCCTCGGCTAGTTCTTCTTGGCAACTATCGGGCATTCGCCCTGTTCCATGGGGCGGAAGGCTTCCTCACCGGCGATGGTGGCGAGAAGCTTGTAGTAATCCCACGGGCCCTTCGATTCGGAAGGCTTCTTGACCTCGAAGAGGTACATGTTGTGCATCTTGCGGCCGTCGGCGCGGATGTAGCTCGGCCCGAAGATCGGATCGTCCCACTTGGCAGACTTCATGGCAGCCATGACCTTGTCGGGATCATCTGTTCCAGCGGCCTTCACGGCATTCAGATAGGCAAGCGTGGCCGAATAGAAGCCAGCCTGCACGCTGGTCGGCATCTTGCCGTTGAAGCGCGCGCCGAAGCGCTTGGAGAAGTCGCGCGTGCGGTCGTTGAGGTCCCAGTAGAAGGCCTCGGTCAGGTTCAGCCCCTGCGCACGTTCGAGGCCGAGCGAATGGACATCGGAGATGAAGACCAGGAGGCCCGCAAGCTTCTGGCCGCCCTTGACGATACCGAACTCGCCGGCCTGCTTGATCGCGTTGATCGTGTCGCCGCCGGCGTTGGCGAGGCCGATTACTTGTGCCTTGGAGCCCTGCGCCTGCAGCAGGAACGACGAGAAGTCGTTGGTGTTGATCGGATGCTTGACGTTGCCAAGCACCGTACCGCCGGCCTTCTTCACGACCGCGGAAACGTCGCGTTCCAGCGCATAGCCGAAGGCATAGTCGGCCGTGAGGAAGAACCAGCTCTTGCCGCCGGCCTTCACGACCGCCGAGCCGGTGCCGTTGGCGAGCGCCGTCGTGTCGTAGACCCAGTGGATCGAATAGGGGGTGCAGAGCTTGCCTGTGAGATCGGACGAGGCCGGATCCGGCGCAATGAAGACGCGCTTCTTGTCGCCGGCGACGCGCGCTATGGCGATTGATGAAGAGGAGGCGCCGGCGCCCAGGATCATGTCGACCTTGTCGTTGTCGTACCAGCGTCCGGCCATGGTGGCGGCGATGTCGGCCTTGTTCTGGATGTCGCCGGACACCAACTCGACTTTCTGGCCGAGCACCGTGCCGCCGAAATCCTCGATCGCCATCTGTGTCGCCAGCACGGCCCCGGGACCGTTGATGTCGGCGTAGAGGCTCGACAGATCGGTGGCGACGCCGACCTTCACTGTATTGTCCGAAAGCTGGGCAACAGCCGGCAGCGACCAGGCCGCAAGGCAGAATGCGGCCGTGCCAAACAAAGCTCGTCTCATCGTTTCACCCCAGAAAGCGTTATTGTTAGGCCAAGCCTAGCAAGGTGGCCGCGTCGCGGAAAGCAGGAGGAGCGCCGATAGATGATCGAGAAAATTCTGGATATCCGGACCCAGAGCGGCGGCATGGAAACGTTCATTTGCCATCCGGAACGCGGTGGACCCTATCCGCCCGTCCTGTTCCTGATGGATGCGCCGGGCATCCGCGAGGAGCTGTACGACATGGCCCGGCGGCTGGCGACGGTCGGCTACTATGTGCTGCTGCCCAACCTCTACTATCGAGCAGGCAAGGATACGAAGTACGGCGCCGATGTTCTGACCCATGGCAGTGCCGAGCATCAGCGCATGCGGGCGGTGCGGACCAAGATGACGATCCCGCCAGTAATGGACGATGTCGCTTCCCTGATCGCCTATGCCGATCAACAGAAGGAAGCGAAGAAGGGGCCGGTCGGCGCCCATGGCTATTGCATGAGCGGGCCCTATGCCTTGGCTGCAGCCGCCCGCTACCCGGACCGTATCGCCGCTGCAGCTTCTTTCTACGGTACCTGGCTGGTCAGCGATGCCGTCGAGAGCCCGCACCTCACGTTGGGCAAGGCGAAGGGAGAGCTCTACATTTCCTGCGCCGAGCACGATGACCTGGCGCCGCCCGACATGGTGAAGGAACTGAAGAAACTGTTCGACGCTTCGGGCGCGAAGGGCGAACTCGAAGTCCACCCGACAGTCCATCACGGCTTCGCCTTCCCGCAGCGCTGGTGTTACGACAAGCCAGCGGCGGAGCGACACTGGGAGCGGCTGATCGCGCTTTATCGTCGAAACCTCGGTTAGGCGGGGGGCGAACGATGAAACTCTTGAGTTTTCTGGTGGCGCTGATCATCGCGCTGCCAGCCAGCGCGCAGGACTACCCGAACAAACCCATTCGGATCATCACCGCCTTCGGAGCGGGGACGGCAACGGATGTCGCGGCGCGTGTGATCGGGGCGGAGATTGCTTCGCAGATCGGTCAATCGGTCGTGATTGAGAACAAACCGGGCGCGGAGGGGCAGATCGCGGCGCAGGCTGCAGCCGCCGCAGCGCCAGATGGCTACACGCTGTTCTTCACCACCCAGACCACGCAGGCAATCAATCCGCATGTCTACAAAACGCTGGCCTACGATCCAGTGAAGAGCTTCACGCCAATCGCTGGTATCACCCAAGGGCCGCAGATCGTCATGGTGCGCAACGACCTGCCGGCCAAGACCATCGGCGAGCTGATCGCCCAGGCCAAGGCGCAGCCCGGCAAGCTGAGCTTCGGCAGCGGCAACGGTTCGAGCCGTGGCGGTGCCGAGCTTTTCAAGATCATGACTAAAGTCGATTTGCTGGGCGTCCCTTACAAGACGCAGCCGCAAGCCGTTGCCGATCTCCTGGGTGGCCGGATCGACGTGATTTTTTCGGACTTCACCGCCGGCCTGCCGCCGGTGCTGGACGGACGCGCCCGCGGTCTTGCCGTCACCAGCAAAGAGAAGATCCCGGGGTTGGAACAGTTTCCGACCGTGGCGGAGAGTGGTGTGCCGGGCTTCGAGATTTTCGCCTGGACCGCGCTCTACGCGCCGGCGGGAACGCCGAAGCCGATCGTCGACAAGTTGAATGCGCTTGTCCGCAAGGCGACCGAGTCGACGGCTTACAGGAACCTGGTGAAAACCACCTACGGGACGTCGTTCACCGGCTCGCCCGAGGATCTCGCGGCCTTCCAAGCGGCGGAGACGAAGAAGTGGGGAGAGATCGTGACTACTGCGGGGATGAAGGAGCCGTAGTCCTCCGCGCGGCAGCAATCTGCCAGACGGCCGCGGCGAAGACACAGACTGCCACGGCGAAGAAGGCCATGCGGTAGCTCGCGACGGACGCGATCAGTGCGAACAGCGGCGGGCCGAAGACGGCCCCGGAGAAGGCAAGCGCCGTCTGCACAGAGGCAATCGCCGCCGCTTCGCCGGGCGGTGCGAGGTGGGCGAACTCGGCCTGCGACGTGCCGTTCCAGCTGATGACCACGCCGCCATAGGCCACGACCACAATGGTGATTAGCCAGAAGGGAGAGTCGGGGGCCAGCAGTCCCGTGGCGATGCAGCCCGCCGTCATGAGGATGCCCGTCCAGCCGAGAAGCTGCATGCGTGGCAGGCGATCACCGAGGCCGCCGCTCACGAGCCGCACGCCGGTGCCGATGATCTGCGACAGCGACAGCAGGAAGCCCGCCTGGGCGATGCTGAGACGGCAATGCTCGTAGAGGTAGGTGACGAGATAGAAAGTGAAGGTGTGCTGGGCGACCACATAGACGAAGGCCGACCAGCCGAGCACACGAAGCTGGTCGTGACTCAGCACGAAGCGGATCGACCTCCAGATGCTACCAGCGGGCTTGCTGGCGCTGGCGACGACGTCGAGATCGCGGCGTAGCGGCTCAATCGCAAGGGCCGCCAGCAGAGCACCGCCGGCCGCAATCAAGCTGGCCCCGCGCCAGCCGACCCATTCCAGAAGCTGAGGGAAGAGCAGGCCGGCGAGCGCAAAGCCGACCGGCACGCCGGTCTGCTTGATCGAAAAGACCATCCCGAAATATTCGCGGGGCACGCGCTGGGCCAGCACATGAGCGGAAGCCGGATTGAGCGGCCCTTGCGCTGCGCCAATGAAGACCACGGCCAGTATCGTCGCGGCGACCAGTGCCAGAGCATTGAGGGCGAGGCCGATCGCCGCCATCAGCAGGGCGGCCTGACAGATGCGCACCGAGCCGAAACGGAGGATCGGTCCCGCCGCCACGAGCGCCATCGTCGCGGCGACCGCATAGATGATCGCGGTGAAGATGCCGACCAGCTTTGGGTCGATGGCCAGATCCTTGGCCACCGCCGGCATCATCACGCTGAGCGAAAGCACGGAGAGCGAGACCATCACCTGAATGGCCAACATCGTGGCCACAGGGATGATCGCGCGCTTCATGGCAGCAGGCTTACATCCCGAAGAGGTCGGCCTTGTTCAGGATGGTGTTGCGCAGGATGCGGATCGAGGCCACGTCGACCATGATGCCATCGACGTTGATAGCCCCCAGGCCTTGCGCTTCGGCCTCGGCATAGGCCTTCTCGAGCTTGCGGGCACGGGCAATGTCCTCGGCCTTGGGCGAATAGACGTCGAGCGCGACGTCGATCTGCGAAGGATGGATCGCCCACTTGCCGACGGCGCCCAAGGTCATCGAGCGGCGGCACTCTTCGCGATAGGCGTCCGGGTTCTTGAAATCGGCGAACGGGCCGTCGACCGGATCGATGCCGGCGGCGCGGCAGGCCATGATCAGCCGGAAACGGGCATAGTGCCAAATGTCGCCCGGATAGCCGTCGGTCTCGCCGACGTTCTTGTTGGTGACGCCCATCGAGGCCGAGAAGTCACCCATGCCGAAGACCAGGCATTCGAGGCGCGGCGTCGACTTGGCGATGGCGTCGACGTTCTGCATTCCCTCGACTTCCTCGATCAGGGCTTCGAGGCCGATGCGGCGCTTGAGCTTCAGCTTCTTCTCGAGCTGGTGCAGCAGCTTGTCGGCGAACAGGATGTCGGCCGGCGTCAGCACCTTGGTCATCATGATCGTGTCGAGATGCTCGCCGGCACCCTCGACCACCTCGATGATGTCCTCGAAGGCGTACTCGGTCGTCAGGTCGTTGATGCGCACGCAGCGCGTCTTGCCGGTCCAATTGAGCGACTTCAGGCCCGCGATGATCTTCTTGCGGGCATCGCGCTTCTGGCTGGGGGCCACGGCATCCTCGAGATCGAGGAAGACATGATCGGCCTTCGACTCCGACGCCTTCTGGATCATCTTCTCGCTGGAGCCGGGCGTCGAAAGCTGGACGCGGCGGGCGCGGCGGGGTTGGCGGTCGGTCATTCTGTTCTCCTCAGGCAACGATCTTGTCGGCGCGCAGGCGGGCAATATCGCCGGTGTCGCAGCCGATCGACCCCAGATACTCGTCCGTATGCTCGCCCAGCAAGGGGGCGCGATGGCGCACACGGCCGGGGGTTTCGGTCATCTTGATGGCGACACCGGCAATCGCGGTTTCGATGTCGAGCCCGGGATGCGGAACCCGGACGACCATATCGCGGGCAGCGAAGTGCGGGTCGGCGAAGACATCGCGCACATCGTTCACCGGCGAGAACGGGACTTGGCCACCGAAATGCTGCAGCAGCTCCTGCTTGGTGCGCTGGCTCGTGAACGCCGAGACTGTCGCGATGATCTCGTCCTGATTGGCGCGGCGGTCCTGCACCGTGGCGAGGCGCGGATCGGTGCCGAGTTCGGGCCGGCCAATGAGGCGGCACAGGATCGGCCAGTGGGCGTCTGCATGAGCGGCAATGGTGATGAAGCCGTCCTTGGCGGGGAACATGCCGAAGGGGCAGAGCAGGGGATGATGGTTGCCTTCGGGCACCGGCACGCCGCCGGTATAGGCGTGCTGGTGCACGATGCGCTCGCACATCGAGAGGATGGCATCGACCATGCCGACATCGACGAACTGGCCCTTGCCTGTCTTGTGGGCGCGGAAGATGGCGCTCACCAGGCCGACGGCACACATGGTTGCCGGCATGAGGTCGCCGATGCCGGGGCCGACCTTCATCGGCGTATGCTTGTCGGGGCCTGTAATGGCCATGACGCCGCCGAAAGCCTGCGAGACGACGTCGTAGGCCGGCCAGTCGGCATAGGGGCTGGCGCCGGTGCGGCGGTCGCCGAAGCCGCGGATGGTGGCGTAGACCAGCCTGGGATTGCTCTCGCGTAATGTCTCATACGAGAGGCCCAGACGTTCCATGACGCCGGCGCGGGAGTTCTCGACGATGGCGTCGGCGTCCTTGCACAGACGGATGACGAGATCGCGGCCTTCCGGCTTCTTCAGGTCGATGGCGATCGACTTCTTGTTGCGGTTGACGGAGGCAAAGTAGCCGCCGAACGCTTTCAACTTATCGTCGGCATGGTAGGGGCCGATGATGCGCGTGTGATCGCCGTCGAGCGGTTCGACCTTGACGACTTCGGCGCCCTGGTCGGCCAGCAGCATGGTGCAGAAGGGACCGGCCAGCATCTGCGTGAGGTCGATGATGCGGACACCATCGAGGGCGCCGAGCGGTGCCTCGGCGCTCACTTGTCTCCCCAGTGGCTGCGTCGCTTGATGAGCACGGTGCGCTCGCCCTCGAAGATATGCTTGTCGTCCTGGTTTACGCCGTAGTGCCTGAAGCGGACGATGCCCGCGTCGGCCTGCTTGGCATCGGTCTTCTCCAGCACTTCGGTGTAGCAGTAGAGCGTATCGCCATGGTGGAGGGGGCCTTTGAGCCTGATCTTGTCCATGCCGAGTTCCAGCAATGCATTCTCGGCCGTGTCCTCGGCGGCAAGGCCGATGCACATGGAGATGGTGACGCCGCCGAAGCCCAGACGCTGCTTGTAGGGCGTCGACTGGGTCAGGTGTTCATTGAAGTGCGCTTCGGCCGTGTTCATGGTGACGTTGGTGATCCAAACCTGCTCCATCGGCTCCACCGTCTTGCCGCGCGCGTGTTTCATCACGTCGCCGACGGTGAAGTCCTCGAAGTAGTTGGCCTTGCCGGTAAGTGCGGAGACCTTCATCAGTTCCTCCCGCGGCCCAGCAGACGATCGGAGATGATGCGCTTCTGGATTTCCGAGGTGCCCTCGAAGATCTTGGTCAGGCGTGCATCGCGCCAGTGGCGTTCGACCGCGTGCAGCGTCGTGTAGCCCGCGCCTCCGTGGATCTGGATGCCCTCGCTGGTGACGCGCTCGGCCATCTCGGAAGCGAAGAGCTTCACCATGGAAGCTTCCTTGTCGCAACGCTGGCCGGTGTCGATCTGCTCACAGACGAAATACATGAGCTGGCGTGCCGCTTCGATCTGCGTCGCCATGTCGGCGATCTTGAAGCGGATTGCCTGGAAGTCCGAGATCGAGTGACCGAACTGCTTGCGGTCGTTGGCATACTGGATCGAATCGTCGAGCGCGCCCTGGGCGAGCCCAATAGCGCGTGCGGCGGTGTGGGCGCGGGCGGTCTCCAGACCCGAAGTGGCGTAGTAGAAAGCCTCGCCTTCCTTGCCGATCAGGTCGGCGGCATCGACACGGAAATTGTCGAAAGCCAGTTCCCATGTCTTCCAGCCGAAGTAGCCGATCTTGGGAATGGGCGCGCCGCTGCATCCCTTCGGCAGCTCGCCGCGCTTCTTCTCGACGAAGAACATGGAAAGGCCAAGATGACGCTTGCCCGGCGGGGCGTCGGACGTACGCGCGATGATGATCATGAAGTCCGCACCATCGGCGAACGTGCACCAGTACTTGTTGCCGCTGATCAGGTAGCTGTTGCCGTCCTTCTTGGCGCGGCAGGAGATGTTGGAAATGTCGGAGCCCGCGTTTGGCTCGGACATCGAGAAGGCACCGAGAAATTCACCCTTGGCCATGCGCGGGAGGTAGCGGCTGCGCTGCTCCTCGCTCATTTCCTGCGAGCCGATCAGCAGATTGCCGCGTGCGATGATCGAGGCGACGCTCATCCAGCCGCGCGACAGTTCCTCGGTGACGAGGCAGTACTCGGAGCAGCCGAGGCCCAGGCCGCCATATTGTTCGGGGATCAGGATGCCGAAATAGCCCAGCGCGGCCATCTTCTCGCGGAGATCCATCGGGATCTCGCCCTTTTCGGGGTCGAGCTTGTTGGCGACGGGCAGGACTTCGTTCAGCGTGAATTCGCGCGCCTGCTCCTGGATCATGCGGCGTTCTTCAGTAAGAAAAGGCATCTTTACGGATTCCTGAGGCGGACGAGATTAGTGCGCTTGAAGTCGATCACGAGTTCTTCGCGCTGGTTGAAGCCCTTGGTGTGCCAGGTGACGATGCCGAACCCCTTGTGGGAGTCCGAGATGCGCCGGTCGAGCACGGTCGATTCGGCCCGGAGTGAATCACCGGGGTAGACGGGCTGATGGTAGGTAAGCTCGTTGACGCCGAGGAACGGCCCGCCGCCTTCGCTCAGATCCTCGACCGTAAGGCCGAACACCGTCGTGAAGATGAGTAGCGGATTGGCGACGATGCCGGGATGGCCATGCGCCTTCGCATAGGCCGCATTGTAGTAGTGCGGGTTGAAGTGGAGCGTCAGCGTCGAGAAGAGGGTAGTTTCGGACTCGGTGATCGTGCGCCCCCAATGGTGGCTGAAGACCCGTCCAATTTCGAAATCCTCATAGCGGTTGCCCTTGGGCACCAGCCGGGCGCGCGCCCTGAAATCTTCAGTCATTCTCGTGTTGATCTCCGTTAGCTTTTGGCCGAGGCGCGGACCAGCTCGCCGATGTCGGCGAGGCTGTCGACACGCTCGATGGCGTCGTGCAGCCGACGCGTGCCCGGCGCACCGAGCTGCGGCGTCACCAGGCTGTCGAACTTCGTTTCCAGCGCCTGGCGCTGCTTGGCGAGATCGGCCCAGGGGATACCGGAATCGTGCGCGACCTCGATCGTCGTGCCATCGTCGAGCTGGATGGCCATCTCGGCGAACGAATGCGTCCAGCCGGGCTTGAATTCGATCGCCATCTTGTCGCGCAGGGTCTTGATCCGCGGATCCTGCGTCACTGCCTCGTTGTAGGAATCGAGGTTGGCCGTATCGACGCCGGTCAACGCCATCGCCACGGTCTGGCGCAGCGAGAACTTGGCTTCGAGACCCGTCGTCGGATGCGGGATGTTGCACACCCGGTCGGCGCCCGAGTCGATCCTGAGCAGGATCTTCTGCACACGCTCCGGCGGGAAGTTGCTCTTCAGCCGGATTTCCTTGGCGCATTCGATGGGGGCATGCGTCAGGTAGCAGGCGGCGTGATACTTGAAGAGGTTGTTGCGCAGGTGCCAGCCCTGCGGCGGTTCGCCCAGCGCGGCTTTGGTTTCAAGGTGGTCGCTCTGCGACGAGGCGAAGCCCTGGTCACACTCCAGAGAGTCGCTGCGCGCGGTGAAGCCTTTGGCGGCGAGGCGCGCGGCGCGCAGCCCATGCTCCGACGCCGTGCCGGCATGGAGCGGCTTGCACATGGTGCCGAAGTTCGACTTGAGGCCGGCGGCTTGGGTGGCGGCAATTCCGAAGGCGACCGCGAGCTGGGCGTCGGTCAGCCCCAGCATCCGCCCGGCGGCCGCGGCCGCCGAGAAGGAGCCGACAGTGCCGGTGACGTGAAAGCCTTTCTGATAGTGGCTGGGAGCGACCAGCCGACCCACGCGGCCGGAGGTCTCGTAGCCGGCGACGAAGCTCTCGATGAACAGACGACCGGAGGCTTTCATCTGCTCGCCGAGCGCCAGCAGGGCCGGAACGACGGTAACGGTCGGATGGCCTCCCATCGAGAAATTCACATCGTCGTAGTCGAGCGCGTGGCTGGCGGAGCCGTTGATGAGGGCGGCGACCGACGGCAGCACCGTCTCCGAACGGCCAACGAGCGTGGCCGGTCCCTTGGCGCCGTCTTCGAGCGCTTCGCGGATCAGAATGTCCGTCAGCTCTTCCTGCGCGCCGGCGATGGTGACGGCAAACCAGTCGAGCAGGCATTGCTTGGTGCGCTCCACGAGATCACCAGGCAGGTCATGCCAGGCGAGAGAGGCGGCTCGCTTGGCGATTTCGGCGGTGACCGGGACATCGCGCGACGGGCTGGAAGGTTGCGGGGAGGCCATGTTTCCCTCCGTTGAATGCGGTGCGGGAGTGTCGGCCAACAGCCGGCCGTTTGTCCACGCCGACTGCCCCTAGGGCTTCCGCGCAACGATATGGAAGATATGCCAGTGCTTGGCGTTGCCACGCGGCGTGACGCCGTCGGCTTCTTCCTCCTCGAACATCTCGAGCTGAAGCCCATCGAGATGGGCGAGGGCTTCCTCGCGGCTGAGAAAGGTAATGCCGGGCCGCCCAACCCAACTGTCGCGCGGCCCGTACCACTGGCCGGAGAAACGCCCACCAGAGGGCAGGGCTTCGCGAATGCGTGCCCAGGTACGGAAGAAGTCTTCCGGTTCGCAGAGAGGCATCGCGAAGCTCGAATTCACCAGATGAACACCGAGGGGAATGGGCACGTCTTGCAGGCGGGCGTTGATCGGCGTCACGTCGCTGCCTTCCGGCAACGGTCGTGCCTGCAACTGGCGCAGCGCTTCGGGTTCCGAATCGACGGCTATGACGCGCCAGCCGCGACGCAGCATCTCGATCACGTCACGGCCGTCGCCGCAGCCGAGATCGATGACGAGTGCGTCAGTCGGTGGCGTGCCGAACGCATCGAGCGCAGCGAGCAATGTGCGACGCGGCGGACGATCGCGAAGCTGCTGATAGTAAGCGGACCAGTTTTTTGACCGCAGGCTTTCCGTCATGCGCGTTCTCTGAGTCTCTAAAGCTTGTCGGGTGGCGCTACGTGTGATCGTATCGCACTTCAATAGGAATGAAGTAACGAGCCGGGAGGGAATCATGAAGGGGTTGGGACGCCTTGCGCTTGCTTTTGCACTGTTTCTGGCACCTGTAACGGCGCGAGCGGACATCAAAGCTCTCGCTGAAGCAGCCAAGAAAGAGGGCGAACTCACCTGGTACATCGCCCATTATACATCCGAAGGGGCGGAAGATCTGGGGCGGGGCTTCACCGAAATGTACGGTGTGAAGGTCAATGTCGTCCGCACGACGGCGCAGGTCGCCTATCAGCGCCTCCTTCAGGACATCAAGAACAACCAGACGATCTGCGACGTGTTCTCATCGACCGATCTCGGCCACTATGCACGGCTGAAGGCGGAAGGCCGCCTCGACAAGTACATCCCCGAGACGACGCCGAAGATCTCGCCGACTTTCCAGAATTTCGATCCGGACGGCTACTACCACCCGACCGCGGCCGGACTGGTGGTGCTGACCTACAACACTTCCAAGGTGAAGCCGGAGGATGCTCCAAAGAAGTGGGAGGACCTGCTCGACATCAAGTGGAAGGGCAAGGTCTCGACCGGCCATCCGGGTTTCTCCGGCTATGTCGGAACCTGGGTCCTGTCGATGAAGAAGCTCTATGGCTGGCAGTATTTCGAGAAGCTGGAGAAGAACAAGCCGCAGATCGGGCGCTCGATCAACGATACGGTCACGGCGTTGAATGCCGGCGAGCGGCAGGTGGCAGCAGGTGCCGACGGCTCGACCTTGTTCAGTGCAGCGCGCGGCAATCCGCTGGCCGTGTCTTATCCCAGCGACGGCGCCGTGCTGATTATCGCGCCTTCGGCCATCATGAAGGGCACGAAGAACCCCAACGCGGCGAAGCTCTTCATGGAATATCTCTATTCAATCGAAGCTTCGAAGATCAACGCCAAGCACTTCGGCATCCCGCTGCGCCCCGAAGTGGCATCCCCTCCGGGTGCCAAGCCGATCAGCGAGATCAAGGTGATCCGTCCGACGGTTGCCGAGGTAGACAAGGGCATTCCGGAGGTGATCGAACAGTGGCGCGATACGTTCGGTAACTGACGAGAGAGCGGCAACCGACGTGACAGTGACTGCTTCTACTCTCGATGCCGCGCCGGCGCGCCCAGGGCGCGCCGGTTCCTTCGATTCAACCTGGTTGCTGTGGATCGCGATTATCGCGGTCCTGCTGTTCCTGGTGGTGAGTCCGTTCATCTACCTGGTGATCACCAGTTTTCAGACGGAGCGGACGGGCGAATTCACCTTTGCCAACTACGCGACGGCTTACGGGCGCGCGCGCTATATCGATGCGCTGCTGAATTCGCTGAAGCTCGGCGTAGTATCAGCCCTTCTGGCCGGCGTATTCGCCGTGCCATTGGCCTGGGCGGTCGCGCGTACCAACATGCCCGGCCGCGGGTTCACGCGCATGCTGGTATTGGCGACCTTCATCACGCCGCCCTACACCGGCGCGGTCGCCTGGATTTTGCTGGCGGGTCCCAACGCCGGCTGGCTGAACCGCTTCTACATGCTGGCGACGGGTGCCGAGGCTGGTCCGTTCAACATCTACAGCTTCACGGGCCTTGCCGTCGTCATCGCGCTCTATTCCTTTCCCTACATCTTCATCTTCACGACGGCGGCCCTGGAGCTCGTCTCGTCGGAGATGGAGGACGCCGCCAACATCCTGGGCGCGGGCCCATGGCGGACGATGTGGCGGGTGACCCTGCCGTTGGCGCTGCCGGCAATCCTGGGCGGCGTGATCATCTGTTTCCTGGAGGCGATCGCGCTGTTCGGTTCTCCGGCCATGATCGCCATTCCGGCGCGCTTCAATGTCGTGACGACACAGCTCTTCCAGTTCTTCGGCAACCCGGTGCGGGTCGAAGTGGCGGCGGCCTATGCCATGCCGTTGCTGGGTATCACGGTGCTGTTGGTGCTGGTGCAGCGTCTGATCACCCGCCGCAAGGGTTTCGTCGCACTGACGGGTAAGGGAGGCGAACGGCGTCCCATCCTGCTCGGCCGCTGGCGCTGGGCCGTGTTTGGCTATGCGATGTTCGTCGCGGCACTGGCGGTATTCCTGCCGTACATCTTCCTGATCCAGTCGGCCTTTGCGAAAGCCTGGGGACGTGGCTTTTCCCTGGACAACATATCGCTGCAGAATTTCCGCTTCATCCTGTTCGAGCATGCGACAGCGATGGAATCGGTGCTGAACAGCTTTGTCTACGGAGCGGCCAGTGCGACGGTGGCCGTCTTCCTGACCCTGGGTGTGGCTTACATCGTCGCTCGCAAGCTCGTACCGTTCGGTGGCGTCCTGGGTTTCCTCTGCGTGGCGCCCTTCGTAATCCCGGGCGTCGTGCTGGCCATCGGTTTCTATGCCGCCTACGCGCCGCCGCCGCTGGCGCTTTACGGCACCGCGCTGATCCTGATCCTGGCCTTTACCACGCGTTTCCTGCCAGTGGGGTACGTCAACGCCAGTGCGGCAATCCGCAGCCTCAACCCGGAGATGGAGGAGGCCGTCCGCGTCCTGGGCGGCAGCCGTCTGACGGCGCTACGCCGCGTCGTGGCACCGCTCCTGAAGCGTAACCTGCTGGGGGCCTGGCTGCTGATCTTCATTCCGGCGACGCGCGAGTTGTCGGCGGCGATCTTCCTCTACGGGCCCAATACCAAAGTGGCCTCCGTCATGATCTTCGACATGAGCGAGGAGGGCAATTTCGAGCGTCTCGCCGCATTGGCGTTGATCCTGCAGGTGCTTACCCTGCCGTTGCTGTGGGTCGGGCAGAAAGCGCTCGGCCGTGATTTCATGCTGAGGCGTAACGCGACATGAGCAAGCTGGTCCTGAAGAACGTCGCCAAACGCTACGGCAGTTTCGACGCCGTTGCCGATTTTTCCCTCGAACTGGTGAAAGGCGAGTTCGTCTCGCTGCTGGGCCCCTCGGGCTGCGGCAAGACCACGACGCTGCGCATGATCGCGGGTTTCATGCCACCGTCGGGCGGCACGATCGAGATGGACGGCAAGCAGATATCCTCTGCATCCGGCGTCGTGCCGCCGGAACACCGTCGCATGTCGATGATCTTCCAGAGCTATGCGATCTGGCCGAACATGACGGTGGGCGAGAATGTCGGCTTCGGCCTGCAGGTCCGCAAGCTGCCGCGGTCGGAGATCGACCGCCGCGTCGACAAGATCCTGGACGTGGTCCAGATGCGCAATCTCAAGGGCCGCTATCCTGCAGAGTTGTCGGGCGGCCAGCAGCAGCGTGTGGCGCTGGCCCGCGCCATCGTCGTCGAGCCGGAAGTGCTGCTGCTCGACGAACCGCTCAGCAACCTCGACGCCAACCTGCGCGAGGAAATGCGCTTCGAGATTCGCCGCCTGCACGACGAGTTCAAGATCACGACGGTCTATGTGACGCACGACCAGTCCGAGGCCATGGTGACGTCGGACCGGATCGTGGTCATGAACAAGGGCAAGATCGAGCAGATCGACGCGCCCCATACGCTGTATGGCCGGCCGAAGAGCCGGTTCGTCGCAGGCTTCATCGGCCGCACGAACTTCCTCGAAGGGGCTCACCAGGGGAACGAGGTCCGGTTCGACGGTTTCACAGCCAAGGCCGGCGCCCTGGAAGGGGTGAATGGCGGCGGCGCGTTGCTCTATTCCCTGCGACCGCAGGCCATCGGGCTGGCCACCGCCCAGCCCTCCGGGCAGGCTCTGGCCGTTGAGGCGGAGATCGCCAGCCGTTCCTATCTCGGCGAGTACTGGGACTATCAGGTGCGTCCCCTGGCAGGGTCCAAGCAGATCCGCGTCTCGACCGCCCCGAGCCAGGTGTTCGAGGTCGGCAGCCGGGTCTGGCTGGAGATCGATCCCGCCGCCATGGTACGGGTCGAGTAATTGGCAACGCAGAGTGAGAGCATGACCGCAGGACCGCTTTCCCGCTTCACCGTCCTCGACCTGACGCGCGTGCGCGCCGGGCCGACCGCCGTGCGCTACCTGGCCGACTGGGGCGCCAACTGCATCAAGATCGAGATGCCGCCATCGGCCGGCGAGATGGACATGGGCGGGCCGCGCCACGGACCCGATTTCCAGAACCTGCATCGCAACAAGCGATCGGTGACGCTCAACCTCAAGGAACCCGACGGAAAGGCCATCTTCATGAAGATGGTCGAGAAGGCCGACGTCGTGGTCGAGAACTATCGGGCCGACGTGAAGTTCCGCCTGGGCATCGACCACGAGAGCCTGAAGAAGGTGAACCCGCGGATCATCCTGGGATCGATCTCGGGTTTCGGCCAGGACGGCCCCTATGCGGAGCGTGCTGGCTTCGACCAGATCGCCCAGGGCATGGGCGGCCTGATGTGGGTCACCGGCATGCCGGAGCAGGGTCCGGTCCGTGCCGGCATCGCCGTCGCCGACGTGGGCGCAGGCCTGCACTGCGCCATCGGCATCCTGATTGCTCTGCTGGAGCGCGAGACGTCGGGCCAGGGCCAGTGGATTTCGACCTCGCTGCTGCAGGCGATGATCTCGATGTGCGACTTCCAGGCTGCGCGCTGGACCATCGCCAAGGACGTGCCGGGCCAGGCCGGCAATAACCACCCGACTTCGATCCCGACCGGCGTCTTCAAGACCAAGGACGGCTACATCAACATCGCAGCCTCCGGCGGCCACATCTACAAGCGCTTCTGCGAGTGCATCGCCGCGCCGGAGCTGATGACCGACGAGCGGTTCAGCACCGACAAGGGACGCGCGAAGAATCGCGATGCCCTGAACGCGGAGATCGACAAGCGCGTTGCGACCTACGGCAGTGCCGAGTTGGTCGAGAAGCTCAACAAGGCGGGCGTGCCCGCCGGCCCGATCTACAAGATGGACGAGATGTTCGCCGATCCACAGGTCAAGCACCTGAAGATGGCGCATCCTGTGAAGTCTCCGAAGCTCGGCGACATCGAGCTGATCGGCCAGGCGATCAACATGAGCCGCACGCCGTTCGAAATGAAGTCGGCGACGCCGGAGCAGGGCGAGCATACCGACGCCATCCTGAAGGAGTTCGGCTACGACGCGGCGGCCATCGCCGATTTCCGCAAACGCGGCGTTGTCTAGAAGGAGGCGACCATGACGGTGCTGACACAGGAACAAAGAGATGCGTTCTGGCGTGACGGCTACCTCATGGTCGAGGAGGCTGTGACACCGGCCCAACTCGCCGCCCTCAAGGGCGAGATCGCGAGCTGGGTGGAAGAGAGCCGGGTGCACACCGCGCCGTTCGGTCCGCCGACGGTAGATGGCCGGGCCCGTTTCGACATGGGCGCCGAGCACAGCGCGGAGAAGCCAGCGTTGCGGCGTATCAACAATCCTTCGGACATTTCCGACGCCTATCGCGAGGTCATGCTCGACGCCCGCATGGTCGACATGGTCGCCGACCTGATCGGACCGGACGTCAAGTTCCACCACTGCAAGATCAACCTCAAGCTCTCCGGCGCCAAGACCGAGGTGAACTATCATCAGGACTTCGCCTACACGCCGCACACCAACGACGACATCGTGACGGCGCTGCTGTTCCTCGACGATATCGACGAGAGCAACGGCTGCCTGACCGTCGTGCCTGGCTCGCACAAGGGGCCGGTGCTCTCGCTGTTCGAGGGCGAGCGCTTCACGGGGGCCGTCGCTGCCGACGAGGAAAAGAAGGCCCTGGCACAGTCGCTGCCCTGTGTCGGCAAGGCAGGTGCCGTCTGCCTGATGCACACACGCCTGCTGCACGGCTCGGCTGCCAACGGGGCGGACAAGTCGCGCGGCCTCTACATCTGCGTCTACACGGCCGCCGACGCGGTGCCGATTGCCCGCAACCCGATGCCGAGCCTGAACGAGGGCCGCATCGTGCGCGGCAAGGAGGCGCGGTTCGCTCGCCTGAAGGAAGGACTCGTCGAGCTGCCGAAGCAACCGAAGACCGCTTCCTTCTTCACCGTGCTGGGCCAAGTCTCAAAGCAGGCGGCCGAGTGAACGATCCGTTTCCGGCCGTTGCCGAAGCGACGGCGACGGGAGAAGTCGCCGACCTCTTTGCCGATATCCGCAGCACCGTAGGCGTCAGGGTCGTCAACCTCGTCTGGCGCCATCTCGCGACCATGGACGGCGCACTGCCCTGGGCCTGGACGGCGGTAAAGCCGCTTTATCTGCAAGGGATGGCTGATACCGCGGCGGTTCGCTTCAGGCAAAAGATGCAGCTCCCGCGGCTGGGCTCGCTCGCGGGCGACGAGCCGGCCAGCGTTGACGCCGTGCTGGCGAGCTACGACCATTCCAACACCATAAATCTCTTCGCACTGGCGGCGCTCGCGGTGTGGCTGCGCGGCGAAGCCGCCGCCACAGGTACGGCGGAGCCGGGGCCGCGATTGGCTGCTCCCGATGTCACCTTGCCCAAGCTCGCCGTGCAGGATGACGTCGCCCCCGAGACCTGGGCGCGCGTGCTGCGCCTGAACAAGTTCGGAGACCGCCCGCAGCCATTGATCCTTGCCAGTATGTACAGGCATCTCGCCCACGCACCGTCCTTTCTGGAGCGGATCGAAGGGGCGCTGGCACCTGTTCAGGCCGACGGCTCGCTCGATCGCTCCATCGCGGCGAACCAGGCAACGGCGCGAGCGGGAGCCTCGGTCCTGGCCCGGGCGGTCGTGGCGGAGCGGCCACGTCTGGCTACGGATATCGAGAAGAGCGTGCAGGCTTTCGTCGATCACGCCATTGGCAAGATGGTGACGATCTGCCGGTCCATCCGAGTGGCGCGCGGGTCGCTAACCTAGGGCGGTCACTCCGCAGCCTTGGCAATGCCCTGGCGTCGCGCCAGCCAGTCCTGCATGGCGGCCTCCATGGTCATGAAGACGGCGCCGCCTTCGATCAGACGCTGGATGAGGCGCTCCAGCATCATCATGCGATGGCCGCGGCCGATGACATGCGGGTGGAAGGTGTAGGTCAGGATCCCGTAGTCGCAGACCCGCGTCATGTAGGTGAAATCGTCGACGAAGTTCTCGAGTACGGCCGTCGCGTTCATAAGGCCCTGCTGAACGGAGCCATTGGGCAGGCGCATATATTCAAAGGCGGGATAGTCGTCGAGCGACCAGCTGATCGGCATCTCGACCAGCGCGGTCTCGTGGCCGCGCACCAGCGGCTTCATCAGCTCGGCAACGTCGCCCTGCCGGGCATAGTAGCATTCGTAGTCGTTGCCCATCAGCGAGCTGTCGTACTGGATGCCGTGCTTCAGCAGCAGATCGATGGAGTGAGGGGAGAGATCCCAGGCCGGGGAGCGATAGCCGCGCGCCGTCCGTCCGCTGATGCGCTTGATCGATTCGTTGCCGCGAACGATCTCCTCTTCCTCTTCGTCGCGCGAAAGGTTGACCGGCAGGCGATGCGTCCAGCCGTGATGGGCAAGCTCGTGTCCGGCTTCCACATAGGGCGTGACGGCCCCCGGCGTGCTGTCGATCGTATGGCCGGGCGTGAAGAAGGTCGCCTTGATTCCGTAGCGCTCCAGCAGGGCGACCAGGCGCGGAATGACCACGATGTCGTACTCACCGCGTGAAATCGCCGTGGGGGAAGTCATGCCGCGGGCGATCAGGCCGGAGACATGGTCATGGTCGAAGGTAAGACAGACGATGTGACGTGGCATGGACCGAACTCCCGGCAGGTTGCGTCCGCTCTACGGAATCTGCATGATGCCTACAACTATAAGCGAACAAGAGGTCTGAGTTTAGGGAGGGTTCATGGTGGGGACGTCCGCCCAGCGCATGGCTGCGCATGAGGGCGATAGCCAGCTTGTGGTCGAAGCGGTGTCGAAGCGATTCGGCGGCGTCACCGCTGTGCAAGACGTTTCCCTCGACGTGCCCCGTGGCGGTATCCTTTCCATCATCGGTCCCAACGGCGCCGGCAAGACATCGCTCCTGAACATGATTTCGGGCTTCTACAAGCCCGACACAGGCCGGGTCGTGCTGGAAGGCCGGGATATCACGCAGAAGAAGCCGAGCGATATTGCGGCACTGGGCATCGCCCGTACGTTCCAGAACATCGCCCTCTTCAGCGGCCTCACCGTCCTCGACAATCTGATGCTTGGCCGGCACGTGCGCATGAAGGCCGGTGTGCTGTCGAGCGTCATCTACTGGGGGATGGCGCAGAAGGAGGACATCGCCCATCGCGAAGCGATCGAGGAGATCATCGAGTTTCTGAAGCTCCAGGATCTGCGCAAACAGCCCACGGCAGCGCTGGCCTACGGGCTGCGCAAGCGGGTCGAACTCGGACGGGCATTGGCGCTCGAACCCAAGGTGTTGCTCCTCGACGAGCCTATGGGGGGGATGAACCAGGACGAGAAGGAGGACATGGCGCGCTACGTCCTCGACGTGAATCAGGAACGCGGCGTCACGGTCGTCCTGATCGAGCACGACATGGGCGTAGTCATGGATATCTCCGATCGCGTCGTTGTGCTCGACCGGGGGCGGCGCATCGCGGCCGGCACACCGGAAGAAGTGCAGCGCGACCCCAAGGTGATCGAAGCCTATCTCGGGACGGGCAAGGGCGGAGGGCGGGTATGAGCGTGGTCGACGCTGTCGAAACCTCGACATTGCCCAAGCTGTTGCAACGCAATGCAACGGAAGATCCCAAAGGGCCGGGCATGCGCGAGAAAACGCGCGGCGTCTGGCAGACGTACAGCTGGGCGGCCTATCGCGACAATGTCCGCGATTTTGCCCTCGGCCTGGCGGCGATGGGCTTCCGGCGCGGCGACAAGCTTTCGGTCGTCGGCGACAACCGCCCGCAGCTTTACTTTGCCCAGCTCGCGGCCCAGGCGCTGGGCGGCGTGTCGGTGCCGGTCTATCAGGACTCGATCGCTTCGGAACTGGTCTATGTCCTGAACCATGCCGAGACATCGGTAATCGTCGCCGAAGACCAGGAGCAGGTCGACAAGGCGCTGTCGCTCAAGGACAGGCTGCCCCGATTGCGCTGGATCGTGTTCGACGATCCGCGCGGCCTTTCCTTCTATGACGATCCGATCCTGCGCTCGTTCGAAAGCGTGCTGGAGGAGGGGCGCTCCTTCGCAAGTTCGAACCCTCAGTTCTACGAGACCGAACTCGCCAAAGGTTCCGCCGACGATACGGCGATGATCGCCTACACGTCGGGCACGACCGGCAACCCCAAGGGGGTGATGCTCAGTCATCGCAACATGATCGCCACGGCGGAAGCCTTCATCGAGGTGAACGACGTCAAGCAGGGTGACAATTGGCTCTCATACCTGCCGATGGCCTGGGTCGGTGACGCGGCCTTCACACTGGGTATGGCGTTGATGGCGCGACTGATTGCCAACTGCCCTGAGAATCCCGAGACGGTGCAGCGAGACCTGCGTGAACTGGGGCCCGACACGATGCTGGCGCCGCCGCGCATCTGGGAGAACATGCTCACCACGATGCAGGTCAAGGCGGGCGACGCGACGCCACTCAAGCGATGGGTCTTCGAGTTGTTCCGTGGACTGGCCGAACGCTGCGAGCTGAAGCGCTCCGACGGCGAGGCGCTGTCGATTGCGGATCGGCTGGGGCTCGCGGTCGGCGAGGTCATGGTCTACGGGCCCGTGCGCGACCAGCTCGGACTGCGCAATGCGCGCTGGTGCTACACCGGCGGCGCTCCGCTCGGCCCCGATACCTATCGCTTCTTCCGTTCATTCGGCATCAACCTGAAGCAGGTCTACGGCGCCACCGAGGCGTCGGCGATGATCTCCTGCCAATCGGACGCAGAAGCCAATCCCAACACCGTCGGACGACCGATCCCGCGCATCGAGGTCAAGATCGACGACCGCGGCGAGGTCATGCTGAGAGGGCCGAATGTCTTCCAGGGCTACTTCAAGCAGGACGACGTGACGCGCGAGACGATGACATCCGACGGCTGGCTCAAGACCGGCGACGCGGGCTTCTTCGACAAACAGGGCCATCTGGTCATCATCGACCGTGCCAAGGATGTCGGAAAGCTGAACGACGGCTCGGCCTTCGCGCCGCAATTCATCGAGAACAAGCTGAAGTTCAGTCCGTTCATCCGCGAGGCCGTGGCGTTCGGCGATCAACGACCCTACGTGGCGGCGATGATCGCCATCGACATCCAGACGGTAGGAACCTGGGCCGAAAAGCGCGGTCTTGCCTATACGAGCTACATGGACCTCAGCCGCAAGCCGGAAGTTGCGGCTCTGATCGGCGAGGAGATCGCCAAGGCCAACGCCACCTTGCCGGATATGCAGCAGGTCAAACGCTATCTGCTGCTCAACAAGGAACTCGACGCCGACGACGCGGAGATGACCCGAACGCGGAAGGTCAGGCGACGGTTCGTTGCCGAAAAGTACGCCAATGTCGTCGACGCCTTCTACGGCGGCAAAGGCGAAGTCGACGTGACCATGGAGATCACGTTCGAGGATGGTCGCCGGTCGACGCTCGTTTCGACCATCGCCTTCCACGACGCAGGCGCTGCGCGGCCCGCACAACGCGCGGCTTGAGGGAGCAGGGGATGTCCGAGGATCTCGAATTCGCTCTCGCTCTGGTCCTGAACGGCGCATCGATCGGATTGATGTATTCCCTGATCGCGCTTGGATTCGTGCTGGTCTACAAGGCGACCGACGCCATCAACTTCGCTCAGGGCGAGTTTGTGATGCTGGCGGGGCTGATCGTGGCTGTGGTGCTGGGTTTTGAAGGTGCGCCGCTTGTTGCCGCCATTGTCATCGTCGTGGCCGTCATGATCGGCTTCGGCTTCGGTCTGGAGCGTGTCGTGTTGCGGCCATTGCTTGGCCGCCCCGTCGTGGCGGTAATCATGGCCACGATCGGCCTGGCCGCCATGCTGCGCGGCCTGGGGCCGGTGATCTTCGGCAGCGAGACCCGGGCGGTGTCGTTGCCGATCGGCGACGAGCCGATCGTGCTGGGGCCGGCCAGCCTGCCGCCGATCCAGGTCTTGGGCGCGGTAGTCGCCATCCTGCTCTTCCTGGCGTTCAGCTGGTTCTTCAAGAAAAGCCGCATGGGCGTGGCGATGCGTGCCGTCGCCGACAACCAGCAGGTGGCCCAGGCCATGGGCATCAATGTCGAACGCTACTTTGCGCTTGCCTGGGCGATGGCGGGGGTGGTGTCGGCGTTGGGCGGCGTGGTCTGGGGCAGCATGCTGGGCGTCGACGTCCATCTGGCGCTGGTCGGCCTCAAGGTGTTCCCGGTGGTGATCTTGGGCGGCCTCGATTCGATCGGCGGGGCGCTGGTCGGCGGACTGATCATCGGCATCGTCGAAAGTCTCGCGGCGGGCTACCTCGACCCCTATGTCGGCGGCGGCACCAAGGACTTCGCGCCTTATGTGCTCATGATTCTGGTCCTCATGATCAGGCCTTACGGCATTTTCGGCAAACGCAAGATCGAGCGCGTGTAGGCGTCCATGTTCCATCGCGAATCCGGGATCTTCAAGACGACCTACGCGGCCGATGCGGCGCTCTATCCATTGCCCATCGCCAAATGGACGGTGGCGGCGCTGGCGCTGATCTTCGTCGTGCTCGTCCCGCTCACCGTCCACGAATACTATCTGTCGATCCTGAACCTGATCTTCATCGCCATTGTCGGCGCGCTCGGGCTCAACATTCTCGTGGGCTACACCGGCCAGATATCGATCGGGCATGCCGCCTTCATGTCGGTCGGCGCCTATACCGCGGCCAATCTCGCCGTGAAACTCAACTTGCCGTTCTGGATCACATTGCCGGCCGGCGGTCTCATGGCGGCAGCAATCGGCGTGATCGTCGGCATGCCCAGCCTGCGCATCAAGGGACTTTACCTCGCTATCGCCACCCTGGCGGGCCAGCTCATCATCGAGTGGACGATCAATCGCGTGCCGGCGATTTCGGGCGGTGCGCAGGCATCCATCGAGGTTGATCGGCCGAGCCTGTTCGGGTTCAGCTTCAACACCCAGGGCAGCCTTTACTTCTTCCTGCTGTTCTTCGCCGTGCTGGCAATCGTTGCGACCCTGAATCTGGCCCGCAGCCGCATCGGCCGAGCATTTGTCGCCGTGCGCGACCAGGACATCGCGGCCGAGATCATTGGCATCAACATCTACCGCTATAAGCTGCTCGCCTTCGCGATCTCGTCCTTTTACGCCGGTGTCTGCGGCGTGCTCTACACCTACTATTTCGGCATCGCGAACTACGAGCAGTTCCAGCTCATCGTCTCGATTGACTACCTGGCCATGATCATCATCGGCGGGCTGGGATCGGTACTGGGCTCAATCTTCGGCGCCGTCTTCGTGACCCTGCTGCCCATCGTGATCCGCCTCTTCATGGAGGATGTGGGCTCGCTGTTCTTCACCACGGCGGAAATGGCCAATGTCGTCTCAGGCCTCCGGCTGGGTGTGTTCGGCGGGCTGATCATCTTCTTTCTGATCGTCGAGCCGGAGGGGCTCAACAGGCTTTGGCGCAATATCCGGAGCTATTTCCGGGTCTGGCCCTTCTCGTACTAGAGGGGCGCAATAGCGAAGGGAGGAACCCATGACGAGGTTCGTAAGGAGTTGGCTTGGGGTCGCGGCGACCACCGCAACCCTTGTGTTCGGCGGAGGGCAGGCCTTCGCGCAGAAGGAACTCGTGTTCGGCCTCCAGTGCGACCGCACCGGACCGACAGCGACGGTCGGCGTCAACCTGTGTCCGGGCTATCACGACTATATCGGCCTGGTGAACAGCAAGGGCGGGGTCGAGGGCTTCAAGATCAAGGTTCTCGAGATCGACAACGAGTACAAGGTGCCGCCGGCAATGGAAGCGCATGAGCGCTTCAAGAAGGAAGGGGCCGTCCTCGAAGGCCTGTACGGGACACCGCAAACGGCGGCGCTGAACAAGAAGCTGGAGGAAGACAAGATCCTCGGCACCTCGCCGGGCTTCGGGACGGCCTCGGCGGCCGACGGCAAGCGCTTCCCCTATACCTTCCCGATTGCCGCCAGCTACTGGTCACAGGCTGGCGCCGCCGTCGCCTTCGCCAAGGAGCGGCTGGGTGGTAGTCTTAAGGGCAAGAAGATCGCTTACCTGTTCTATGACAATCCTGCAGGCAAGGAGCCGCTGCCGATCCTCGAGGATCTAGCCAAGGCGGAAGGTTTCGAGATGAGGACCTTCGCGGTCCCGGCGCCGGGCGTTGAGATGGGCGCCCAGATCCTCGATATCACCGGCCGGTTCAAGCCCGACTTCGTGATCACCCACTTGTTCGGCCGCGCGCCGTCGGTCTCGATCAAGGAGTTGAAGGGCAAGGGCTTTCCGCTCAGCAAGGTGGTGGCCTTCGTGTGGGGCAGTGCCGAAGCCGACATCGCCGCTGCGGGCGGCATGGGGGCAGCCGAAGGCTACAACACCATCCAGTTTGCGGGCGTCGGCAAGGACTTCCCGGTGCTGAAGGATATCGAGGCCATGTACAAGGCGCAGGGCAAGGCCTCGCCAAAGGAAATGGACTCGACCGTTTACTACAATCGCGGCGTCTTGATCGCAGCCTTGCATGTCGAAGCCGTCCGCAATGCCATCAAGGCCAAGAACGGCGCGGCGCCCACATCCGAAGAAGTCAAGAACGGCATGGAAGCGATCAAGGGCTTCACGTTGGGCGGGCTGGTGCCGCCGATGGAGATCACGCCGGCCGACCATGAAGGCGGAGGCTGGGTCCAGATATGGACGGTGAAGGGCGGTAAGCTCACGAAGACCAAGGACTGGTTCCAGGGCTATCGCTCTGTGATCCAGAAGCATCTCGACGCCGAAGCGAAGAAGTCCTGAGCGAACCGATGGGCGGGTGGCGAGCAATCGCCACCCGACAGGCCATGCTGGGTATCAACAATATCGAAGTCGTCTACGATCGCGTCATCCTCGTCCTCAAGGGCGTGTCGATCGACGTGCGCGAGGGCGCCATTACGACGTTGCTCGGGGCTAACGGGGCCGGCAAGACGACAACTTTGAAGGCGATCTCGGGCGTCCTGCGCGGCGAGCGCGGCGAGGTCACCAAAGGAACGATCCAGCTTGGCGAGCACCGCATCGACGGCATGCGGGCTCACGATGTCACCCGGCTCGGGCTCGTCCAGGTGTTCGAAGGACGGCGCGTGTTCGAGCATTTGACGACCGAGGAGAACCTGATCGCCGGCGGTCACGTCCAGAAGGAAGGCGCGGTGGTGAGGCAGGGGATCGACCTTGTCTATTCCTACTTCCCGCGGCTGAAGGAGCGCCGACACCAGCAGTCGGGGTACCTCTCCGGAGGCGAGCAGCAGATGCTGGCGATTGGCCGCGCGCTGATGAGCAAACCCAAGGTCGTGCTGCTCGACGAGCCGTCGCTCGGCCTGGCACCCATGCTGGTCGAAGAGATCTTCGGAATCGTCGACAAGCTCGTGAGACAGGAGAGGCTTTCCGTCCTGCTGGTCGAACAGAATGCCACGATGGCGCTGGGCGTGGCCGACCATGGCTATGTCATGGAAAACGGCCGCATCGTGCTCGAAGGACCAGCCGACAAGCTGCGCGACAATTCCGACATCAAGGAATTCTACCTGGGCCTGAACGAAGGCGGCACGCGAAAGTCTTACCGCGACACCAAGCATTACAAGAGGCGCAAGCGCTGGCTATCCTAGGCGTCTGATGCGCCACGCTGTTCCGCTTCTCGCCTGCTTCGCCCTGGTGTCCGCTCTCCCGGCTACGGCACAGACCCGTCTCGCGCAGCAATGCGTAGTGTTCGGCGAAGGCCAATACCGCAAACTCGATCCCTCGATCGAACGTATCACCGCCCAGGAGGTGCCGCCGCCGACCCTGGAGAGGATCGGCGCCAATGCGGGGGCGCAGGCTGTAGCTGCCGTGCTCACCTTTCGCGGACGGCTGACCTATCGCGACCGCAGCCCCCTCGAAACCCAGTTCGTCTGCATGCTGGATGTTGCCGAGAAGCCGTTGTTCTTCTACGCCCTGCCGGTCCAGACCACCCGTGCCGCGCCGACACCCTTCGGACGAGGCCCGGGCGCGTCGGCGCCGCAGTCGGTCATGGCCTTGACCCCGCAACCCGCCCAGCAAGCGCCGGCCCGCCAGCCGTCCGTGCCGCTGGCGGCTCCCGAGGCTCGGCGTCCGCCGCTGCCCGCCGGCGCGATCCGGCTGCGCGGTCTTGTCCGGGACATCGGCGGCAAGCTGCAATTCTCGCCCTGCGACGGGGCACCGCTGGCTCTCGAAGATCGCACGCCCGGCCAGGAGCTGAGCCGGGCGTTGCGCGAGCTGACGGCGGGCCAGGAAGGGCGGCCCATGTTCGTAGAATTATACGGTGGGCGCGAGAGCGGACCCGGGGCAGGCGTCGGCGCCCTCGAGGTCCGACGGGCTGCCGTCGAAACGGCAGGCTGTCGCGAGCGTTTCGATCAGCGTGAGTGGATCGGATTGGGCAATGAGCCATCGTGGCGGCTGGAAATCACCTCCCGGGACATGCTCCTGAACGTTCTCGGCGGCGCCCTGCCGCAACGGGCGCCGCATGCCGGTCTCTCGCGGCAGGGCGGTTCGATTTCCTACGCCGCCACCGAAGGCCCGGACTTTTCGGTGACACTCGACGAGCGGCGCTGCGTCGATTCGATGTCCGGCGCGCTCTTCGCCTATTCTGTCGAGGTACATAGCGAAGGGCGGACCTATATCGGCTGTGCCGCCCACAACCCCGCAATGCCGGCGCCCTGACGCCGCAAGGAGGCCTGATGAACGACGTGGAGCAGTTGCGGGAGATCGTCGGGGCTGCCAAGCGGATCGTGGCCTTTACGGGAGCCGGCATCTCGACCGAGTCGGGCATTCCGGATTTTCGCTCTCCGGGCGGCATCTGGACGCGGTACAAGCCCATCTACTTCGATGATTTCATGGCGTCGGACGAAATGCGCCGCGAATCCTGGCGGCGGAAGTTCGCTACCGACGAAACCATGCTCAATGCCGAGCCGAACGCCGGCCATCGCGCCCTGGCGAAGCTGGTGGAGCTGGGGCGTATGAGCGCCATCATCACCCAGAATGTCGACGGGCTGCATCAGCGCTCCGGCGTTCCCGATGCGAAGGTGATCGAGCTGCACGGCAATGCCACCTATGCAAGCTGCCTCGACTGCGGCCATCGCCATGAGCTCGCCCCAATCCGCACGGCATTCTTGGAGAAGGGCGAATTACCGCTTTGTGAGAAGTGCGAAGGCATCGTGAAGACGGCGACCATCTCGTTCGGCCAGGCGATGCCGGAGATTCCGATGATACGCGCGCAGGAGGAGACGCTCGCCTGCGACTTGCTCATCGTGCTCGGCAGCTCGCTGGTCGTTTACCCCGCCGCTGGTTTTCCGCGAATGGCCAAACGCAACGGTGCCCGTTTCGTCATCCTCAATCGCGATCCGACGGACCAGGACGACGATGCCGATCTGGTGATCCACAACGAGATCGGCCCGACTCTCAGCAAAGCGATCGGCGTGAACTGAGTGGTCATCGTTGCAGGTCTTCTCGGGACACGGTTTAATCGAACCCGTCATGGAGGCCTGACAATGCTGATCAATCGCAGGGCCGCGCTGTTGGGCAGCCTGGGGGCTGCCGCATTCGGCACGGCACCTGTCCGCGCGCAGGACATCACTTTCTTCCGCATTGGCACGGGCGCCACGGCTGGCACCTACTTCCCCATCGGTGGCCTGATCGCAAATGCGATCTCCAACCCGCCGGGCTCGCGCTCCTGCGCCGACGGTGGTTCCTGCGGCGTTCCCGGGCTGGTGGCGACCGCGGTTGCATCGAACGGTTCAGTGGCGAACGCCAGCGGTATTGTCGCCGGCACGATGCAGTCGGGATTCGTCCAGTCGGACGTCGGCTACTGGGCCTTCACCGGCACGGGCATCTACGAGGGACGTCCCAAGGCCGACACGCTGCGAGCCATTGCAAGCCTCTATCCCGAGAGCTTTCATCTCGTCGCGAGCAAGAGCTCGGGCATCAAGTCGGTGAAGGATCTCAAGGGCAAACGCCTGTCACTCGACGAGCCGGGTTCGGGCACGCTGGTCGATGCCCGGTTGATCCTCGGCGCTTATGGGCTGACAGAGAAGGACCTCAAGGCCGAGTACCTGAAAACCCAGCAGGCGGCGGACAAGCTGAAGGACGGTGCGCTGGATGCCTTCTTCAGCGTAAGCGGTTGGCCCTACGGCGCGATCTCCGAGCTCGCGGCGACCACGCCCATCAATCTGGTACCGATCGACGGTCCCGAGGCAGAGGTGTTGGTGAAGAAATACAGCTTCTTCGGGACGGAGGAGATCCCTGACGGTGCTTACAAGAATGTAGCGGGTGTAAAGACTGTGAGCGTGAACGCCATCTGGACAACGTCAACGAAACAGACCGATGCACTGATCTACGCGGTCACGGCGGCACTGTGGGAGCCCAGCACGCGAAAACTGCTCGACTCGGGCCATGCCAAGGGCAAATCGATCAAGCTCGACACGGCGCTCCAGGGCATCGGCATCCCCCTGCATCCGGGCGCCGAGAAATATTACAAGGAAAAGGGCCTGATCAAGTAAGGCCGCCGATCCGGGGGAATAAACGCATATGCGCTTGGAAGGGAAGACCTGCATCGTGACGGCCGCCGGACAGGGAATCGGCGCCGCCACGGCCCGCGCCTTTGCCCGAGAAGGCGCGAAGGTCTGGGCGACGGATGTCGACGCCGCAAAGCTCAAGACGCTCGAAGGCTTGGACGGCGTGACCACATACAGGCTCGATGTCCTCGACAAGGCCGCCATCGGCCACCTGGCCGGCCAGACCGGAGCGGTCGACGTGCTGTTCAACTGCGCAGGGTTCGTCCATCACGGCACGGTCCTCGACGCGACCGACGATCAGTGGCAGTTCGCTTTCGATCTGAACGTCCGCAGCATGTTCTGGACGATCCAAGCCTTCCTGCCGGGTATGCTGGACGAGGGCGGCGGCTCGATCATCAACATGTCTTCCGCTGCCTCTTCGGTGAAAGGGGCGGCGCTGCGCTGCATCTACGGCACGACCAAGGCTGCCGTCATCGGGCTCACCAAGTCGGTAGCCGTGGACTATGTCGCCAAGGGTGTTCGCTGCAACGCGATCTGTCCTGGCACCGTTCAGACACCGTCACTCGACGAACGTATCTCGGCCTTGGGCGGCGGTGCGGATGCGAAGCAGTTCTTCCTGCAGCGCCAGCCGGCCGGGCGCTTTGGCTCGGCCGAGGAGATAGCTGCCTTGGCCACCTATCTCGCCAGCGACGAAGCTGCCTTCACGACGGGGACCGTCAACGTGATCGACGGCGGCTGGAGCGTCTGACCGTGGATATTGCGGCCATCGCCGCCCGGGCGCCGGTTATCCCGGTTCTGACCATCGATCGAGTGGAAACGGCCGTTCCATTGGCACGGGCGCTGGTGAAGGGCGGGTTGCCTGTCCTCGAAATCACCCTTCGTACCGAAACTGCCTTGCAGGCACTGGAGCTCATCGGGCGTGAAGTGCCCGACGCGGTGGTCGGCGCAGGCACAGTGCTCAATGCAAGGCAGGTCGAACAGGTGCAAAAGGCGGGGGCTCGCTTCGGTGTCAGCCCTGGCTGCACGCAGGAGCTCGCGGCGGCCGTCAGGGCGGCGAGGCTGCCGTTCCTGCCGGGTGTGCAGACGGTCTCTGAGGCAATGAGGTTGGCTGATCTAGGCTTCAACCTCCTGAAATTCTTTCCGGCGGACACTGCAGGCGGCGTCGGTTGGCTGAAGGCGGCGTCGGCGCCGCTGGCCGGGCTGCGGTTCTGCCCCACCGGCGGGATCGGAGCGGAAACGGCGCCAACCTATCTCGCGCTTGCGAACGTCGCTTGCGTAGGGGGCTCCTGGGTTGCCCCTAAGGATGCTGTTGCAGGTGGCGACTGGGGCAGGGTCGAGCGACTGGCTGCCGCGGCCTCGAATCTCAAACGCCCCTAGCGCGCGAACTCGAAAGGTGCTTCAAGTCAAGCATCTAGTGGTGCGGGCATCTCCAATGAATAAACTGTCGTTCGCGGCGTTGGCGCTTTCGCTTGTGATGGCAGGCGGCGCAGCGTGGGCAGATTCCGTGCTGATCCTCAATTCCGAGGAAGCCTCCTACAGTATCCTGAGCCGCAGTACGCGCACCGAAATTGCGCGCCTCCCGGTCGGCCGCGAGCCACACCATCTGATCATCACGCCGGACGGCAAGGAGGTGCTGATCGGCTCGACTGCGACCAACGAGCTGCTGGGCCTCGACATCAAGACCGGCGAGCGCAAGCGCATCGTCAAGGACATCATCGATCCCTATCACCTGGGTTTCAGCCCTGACGGCAAGTGGTTCGTCACCGCGGCCTACAGGCTCGACCACGTCGACATCTTCCATGCCGACGGCTTCCGCCTGGCTGGCCGCATCTTCATCGATGGTCTGCCGAGCCATATGGCGTTCGATGCCGAGTCCAAGACCGTCTTCGTGACCTTGCAGCAAAGTGGCCGTCTCGCGGCGTTCGACCTCGAGACCCAGTCGCTGAAGTGGAACATGCCTGTCGGAAACACGCCGGCCGGCGTCGTCATGCTGCCGGACAACAAGCGGCTTCTGGTTGCCCTGACAGGCGAGGACGGCATCGCCGTCGTCGATCCGAAGGACGGTGCGGTGCAGGGCCATCTCCAGACCGGCAAAGGTGCGCACAATTTCTGGCCCAGGGGCGACGGCAAGCAGTACTTTGTCAGCAATCGCGTCGAGGGCACGGTGTCGCTGATCGACACGACCGGCGAAATGCGCGTCGTCGGGAACATCCGCATCCCGGGCGGTCCGGACTGCATGGACATCACGCCGGACGGTAAGGAACTCTGGGTCACACAGCGCTTCCTGCGCCGCGTGGCGATCGTCGATATCGAGCAGCTCAAGGTCGTTGCCAGCATTCACGTCGGCAAATCACCCCATGGCGTGTTCATGCTGCAGGGTACGGCACTGTTGACGGACAAGCCGGTGCGCGCTGCCTCGACGGCGAGCGACCGGAAATAGCGGCCCGCGCCAATGCGGGAACTCACCGATTTCTGGGTCGACATCCAGGCCTGGCTGTTCGAGACTATCGTTAGCCCGGTTCTTTTTCATTTCGGCCTGATGGCCTGGTACGAACCGGGATACAGCGCCGTCGAATTCCTGATGCTGGGTGTCGTGCAGATCGCGATCATCGCGCTCGGCATGCGTTTCTTCGAGCGTCGCTGGCCGCTGGAAAAGTCTGGCCCGGACGATCGGCTGATCCGCGTCGATCAAGTCTATACGGTGCTTAACAAGCTCGGCATCGTCCCGCTTGCCATCTTCATCGTCACCTATCCGCTGGTCCAGCATATCGAGCTGCTGGTGCGCACCTGGGGATTCGCGCCGCCACGGCTGGAACGCATTCTGCCCTGGTTGGGCGACAACGCGCTGGCATCGTTCCTCGTCTATTTCTTTCTCTACGATTTCGCCGCCTACTGGCTGCATCGCGCCCAGCATGGTTTTGCCTGGTGGTGGTCCCTGCACAGCCTGCACCACAGCCAGCGGCGCATGACCGTTTGGACCGACGACCGCAACCACGTGGTCGACGACCTGCTGATCAACCTGGCGCTGGTTCTGTTCTCGCAGGTCGTTGGCGTGCAGCCCGGCGAATACGTCATGATCCTCATGATTGGCCGCCTCATCGAGAGCTGGTCGCATGCCAATGTCGACATGAGCTTTGGCCGGGTGGGCGAACGGCTGCTGGTCGGTCCGCGTTTCCATCGTCTGCACCATGCACTCTCCACGCCGGAAGAGCGCCACATTCAGGACCACAATTTCGCGCCGGTCTTCCCGATCTGGGACATCCTGTTCGGCACGGCAATTTATGACGGCAAACACCGGCCGACGGGCGTCGACGACGCAACCGTCGATGCGGACAACGGGCGCGGCTGGATTACCCAGCAGATAACCGTGCTCGGACGTCTGGTCCGGGCGCTGGTGCCGGGAATCAGGCGGTCTTCAATGCAGCCAGGACTGCGTCCGCCCGCGGAATAGGCGTGACCGCGCCGTATCCAGTGGTCGAGAGGGCGGCCGCGACGTTGGCATAGCGCGCCGCCACGTCGGGCGTGTCGCCAGCCAGGAGACGGGCGAGAAAGGCACCATCGAAGGTGTCGCCGGCACCCGTGGCATCCACCGCTTCGACCTTGAAAGGCGGCACGCGCGTGCGCCTGTCTTTGGTCGCTATCAACGATCCTTCCGCTCCCATCTTCAAGGCGACCAGCGGCACACCGAGCCCGAGATAGTAGTCGGCAATGGAGTCGGGGGCGGTGAGCCCGGTGAGCTGTTGGGAGTCGTCGAGGCTCGGCAGGGCGATGTCGCACTGCGCGATTGTGGCGTCGATCACCTGACGCGCCTGGTCGAGCTCCCAGAGCCGAAGCCGCAGGTTTGTATCATAGGACACCTTCACGCCAGCCTTACGCGCGGCCGCAACCGCGGCAGCGCAGGTGAGGCGGGCGCTCTCGCTGATGGCCTGGCCGATGGCCGAGAGATGGAAGAACCTGGCGCCGGCAATGTAGTCGGCGGCGAGCGTTTCCGGCGTCATCAGTGAGGCGGCCGAGTTCTTGCGCAGATAGTCGAACTTGTGACCGGCATCACTGTGCGTCACAAAGCTGACGCCGGTGGGCGCTGTCGGATGACGCATGACTCTGGAAGCATCGACGCCTTCGGTTTTCCAGAGATCCAGGAAAGCATCGCCCATCCAATCCTGCCCGACGCTGGTGAGATAACCTGCGCTGGCGCCCTGTCGCGCCGCGGCAATCGCCACGTTCTGCGAATCGCCGCCAAAGCCCTGCAGCCAGGTCTGGCCGTCGCCTTCCTTGGGCCGATTGAACTCGATCAGGGGTTCGCCGAGGCTGACGATCGCAGGAGAGTTTGCCATGACCGAGATTTGTCATGGGCCTCCTCGAACCTCAAGAGGGCGCCCCAGCGAGACGCTGGACTTCGGGAACGCCTTCTCCCAGGCTTGCGTTAACAAATCTGGAGGAAGCGGATGGCCGACAAGAAGGACAAGTCCGACGAGAAGGGCGGTAAGCGCCGCCTGCGCAGCCGCGAGTGGTTCGACTCCAAGAGCGATCCGACCATGACCGCGCTCTACCTCGAACGGTACATGAACTTTGGCCTTACCCTGGCGGAGCTGCGCAGCGGCAAGCCGATCATTGGCATCGCCCAGACCGGCAGCGACCTCTCGCCTTGCAACCGGCACCACCTCGACCTTGCCTGGCGTATCCGCGACGGCATTCGGGACGCCGGCGGCATCCCGATCGAGTTTCCCGTCCACCCCATTCAGGAATCGGGCAAGCGGCCGACCGCAGCGCTCGATCGCAATCTGGCCTATCTCAGCCTGGTCGAAAGCCTCTACGGTTACTTCTTCGATGGCGTGGTCCTGACGACGGGCTGCGACAAGACCACGCCTGCGATGATCATGGGCGCGGCGACGGTCGACATTCCGGCCATCGTGCTGTCCGGCGGGCCGATGCTCGACGGCCATTTTGCCGGTGGCCTCTCAGGCTCGGGCACCATGGTTTGGTACGCCCGGCAGGAACTCGCGGCTGGCCGCATCGACATGGAACAGTTCATCGAGATGGTGGCGTCGAGCGCGCCCAGTGTCGGCCATTGCAATACGATGGGCACCGCGCTTTCCATGAACAGCATGGCCGAGGCGCTCGGCATGTCGCTCACCGGCTGCGCAGCCATTCCGGGTCCCTACAAGCAGCGCGGCCAGATTGCCTACGAAACCGGCAAGCGCATCGTCGACATGGTCTGGGAGGACCTTCGCCCCTCGAAGATCCTGACGCGCAAGGCCTTCGAGAATGCCATCGTGGCAGCCAGCGCGCTGGGGGCCTCGACCAATTGTCCGCCGCATATCAATGCGATTGCCCGTCATGCCGGCGTCGACCTGGTGAACGATGACTGGGACAAGATCGGCTACGACATTCCGCTCCTGGTGAACTGCATGCCGGCTGGCAAATACCTTGGCGAGGCCTTCTATCGGGCCGGCGGCGTGCCGACGGTAATGGCCGAGCTTCTGGCCAAGAAGAAGGTCCATGGCGATGCGCTCACCGTCACCGGCAAGACGATGAAGGAGAATCTGAAGGGGGCTCTTCCGGCCGACGGCGAGGTCATCAAGACCTACGACAAGCCGATGTTGGGGCAGGCGGGCTTTGCCGTGCTGAGCGGAAACCTGTTCGACTCGGCGATTATGAAGACCTCGGTGATCTCGGCCGAATTTCGCGAGAAGTATCTCGAGCGCAAGGGCGACAAGGATGCCTTCGAGGGCACGGCCATCGTGTTCGAGGGGCCGGAAGACTATCACCACCGAATCAACGACCCGAAGCTGCCGATTGACGAGAACAGCATCCTGTTCATTCGCAATACAGGCCCCGTCGGTTACCCGGGCGCTGCCGAGGTGGTGAACATGTTGCCACCGGACCGGCTGGTGAAGGGGGGCATACTGCTGCTGCCGTGCGTCGGCGACGGCCGGCAGAGCGGCACCTCGGCCAGCCCGTCGATTCTCAACGCCTCGCCGGAGGCAGCCGTCGGCGGCGGCCTGGCGCTGCTCGAGACGGGAGACAAGGTTCGCATCGATATCGGCAAGCGCCGCGCCGACATCCTGATCAGCGATGCCGAACTCGCCAAGCGCAAGGCTGCCTGGAAGCCGAACGTCAAGGAGAGCCAGACGCCCTGGCAGGAACTGCAGCGCAAGTTCGTGGGCCAGCTTGCAAGCGGGGCCTGCCTCGACTTCGCGGTCAACTATCAGCGGATATCCGAGACCAAGGGAGTGCCGCGGCACTCCCACTGACCATCAGCGGAAGAGACGCTGCTCGACGGAGACCGGCAGGTCGGCCCGATTGATCAAGATGATCGCCCAAGGCGACGTCGGATGGCTCACAGGACGTACCGGCGGCGGGCCTAGGCTTGCGGCCGCACCGGGCGCGGCAAAGCCTGAGGCTCCGGAAGGCAAGGAGGAGGTGGCGGCGGTCGGCGGTGCACTGGAAACAGGGCGCGGAGCCGTACGCTGAGCCATCATCTGCTCCATCGGCATACGTTCTTCGAACACGACCACGATGCGGTCGCGCCGACGTGCCGTCGAGAGCACATTGACAGCGTAGCCTTCGCTGGCGCGGCGGCCGAGGAAGATGCCGACGGCATTCATGCGGCCAGCCTCGAACATGTCTGGCGGCGGGCTGCCGACGCGGCTCCACAGGCTGCGCCATTCGGCAACTGTGCTTGCGACCACATGCTCGGGCTGACGAGTCACCGCCGTGGCGCCCTGCCACTGACGAGCCTCGATGGTCTGGGCGATTGTAGGCGCGGTGGCCAACAGCGCGCCGGCCGACGCAACGCCTATCGTCAGCAGTCGCCGCCGCGGCAAATGGTGAAACACCTGGGAGACCGGCTTGCTAATGAACGGCACGATTGGATCTCGCAGGGACCCGAAAACTGGTTGTTGAGACGGTGCTAAACACCATGACACTTTGGCTCAATTGAGGCGCAGCCTTTGCCGCACTGCACTCACGGAACGTGAACCATAATGCTCGGCAGATTCGCGGCGGCAAAGCCTTTCGTATCAATGTTTTTCGGCATGTTGCACGAATGCAACAGGTCGACTTGAATCCTGAATCGCCATCGCCGACAGCCAATCGTCTCGCAAGGGCGCCCGTCGTAGAGGGGCGAGTTGACGAGCGAGCTGCAACCTATGCCCATGGCTTGGCTGTGACCAATCAGATTAAGGCCAGGTGGCGAAGCATGCCTGCTGAGGAGGCTTCTTTCGGGTTGGCGGCGCGTTGCCCGGTGTCGGCGTGACAGCAAGTGGAACGGGCGAGGCCCAGTCTAGCCGGCGTGCGATAGGGCAAGGCAAGACGAGCGGTGTGGGTTGACGGTTTCGAGGCGGCTCTCCAGCTCGCGGAACGGGCGCCGGCGTAGCGCTCGGTCTGGCGCCTCTGTTGGCAAACCGCGAGGCGGCGGGAGTGCTTTGGTGCCCCGTGAGCGCCAGCAATCCAACAGGGGACTATTCGCTGCTGGATCGTCCGGAAGAGGGCAACAACGTCGCATTGCGGGCTTTCAAGGGCTGGCTGATCGCCGGGCTGGCTGCCGACAGTTGAATCCTGCTCAAGCGTCAGCCCGTTGCTTTCTTTTGCCCCATCCCAAGCCTCATCTATGCTCAATCGGACAAGATCAGAAGGAACACCAGCATGAAGCCGGGAATGGATGATCAATCGGTAGCGCAGCGCGTCCTCGATCATATGGCCAACGGCACGACCGATCTCGGTGACGAGGTCTGGCGGGAACCTGTCGCCAACTATCGTTCGACGGATCGAATGAAAGCCGAGATGGAGCGAGTGCTCCGTCGCTCTCCGGTTCCTTTCTGTCCTTCGGCCGCGCTGCCGGAAGTCGGCTCGTACATCGCCCGCGAAGCCGCAGGCGTGCCGCTGGTCGTCGTGCGCGGTATCGATGGCAAGGTGCGTGCGTTCCGCAACGCCTGCCGGCATCGAGGCATGCAGGTCGCGGACGGGGCGGGGTGTGCTCGCGCCTTTGTCTGCCGCTACCACGGCTGGACGTACAATCTCGAAGGGCGGCTGCGCCACATCCCGCACGAAGGTGGCTTTCCAGGCTTCGACAAGGAGGCGCATCCTCTGGTGCCGGTCACGGCGACCGAACGCCTTGGCCTCGTCTTCGTGACTCAAGACGAGCCTGCCGTTGGCGGCGATCCGCTCGAAGGGCTCGACAGGCTGATCAACCCCGACCAACGCTTGTTCGCAACCGCCGAACGGGATTTTGACGTCAACTGGAAGATCTTCCTCGAGAGCTTTATCGAGGGTTATCATATCAAGTCGACTCACCCGGACAGCTTCCTGCCGTACGGGTTCGACAATCTAAATGTCATCGACCTGTTCGGCCGCAACAGCCGGGTTACCTATCCGTTCCAGCGCATCAAGAAGCTGGCCAAGGTGCCGCCGCGGGAGCGCCGCGTCGAAGGGCTCCTTACCTATGTCTATCACCTGTTTCCCAATGTGCTGGTGACCGTGCTGTCACGGCACACCAACGTGATCATCCTGGAGCCGCTGGCGGTCGATCGCACGCGCCAATTCACCTACACGCTGAGCAACGGCGGTGGCGACGATCCGGCGGCGATCGCGGAGGCAAAGCGGGACGCCGAGTTTGTTGGCAACACCGGTGCCCTGGAAGACCGCGCCGTCGTCCATGCCATCCAGCGCGGCCTTGCCAGTGGCGCCAACGAGGCTTTCACGTTCGGCCACTTCGAGAGCGCCATCGTCCACTTCCACCGGACGCTGACGGCGGCGCTCTCCGCAACGTAGCCCGCGGCTCAGCCGCGCTTCACCTTGTCGGCGGCATTGGTCGACTGGATCTGCTCGCGAATGCGGCGCCAGTCGTCTTCGCTATAGGACATCATGTTGGAGAACGTGCCGTTCCCCATGATGCCCATGCCGCCATCGATGGCGATGACCTCGCCGTTGATGTACTCGACTTCCTCGCTCATCAGGAACGCGGCCATGTTGGCAAGCTCGTGCGGCTTGCCGACTCGACCCATCGGGTTGCGGGTGTTGTAACGGCTGTCGTTGCCTTCCTGCAGCGGATTGAGGCGAGCCCAAGCGCCTTCGGTCGGGAAGGGGCCCGGCGCGATGGCATTCAGGCGGATGCCGTGGCGCGCCCATTCGACGGCGAGGCTCTGGGTCATGACGGCGACGCCGGCTTTAGACATCGCCGAGGGCACGACGAAGGGGCTGCCGGTCCATACCCAGGTCGTGAGGATGCTGAGGACGCTCGCCTTCCGCTTCTCGGCGATCCAGCGCTTGCCGCAAGCGTTGGTCATGTAGAACGTACCGTGCAGGACGATGTTGGCGATCGCGTCGAAGGCGCGCGGGCTCAGATCCTTGGTCTGCGAGATGAAGTTGCCGGCGGCGTTATTGACCAAGCCATCTAGCGGGCCCGTTGCCCAAATCTGCTCGATCATCTCCTCGACCGCCGTGGCGACGCGGATATCGACGGTGTGCACATCCACTCGCCGGCTGGGGTGTTTTTCCATCACCTGCTTGGCGGTTTCTTCGAGGACGCTGCCGCGCCGGCCGCATATCACACAGTCTGCACCCAGTTCGACGAACTTCTCCACCATCATGCGACCGAGGCCCGTTCCGCCGCCGGTGACGAGGAAACGCTTGCCTTTGAACAGGTCGTTTTTGAACATCGAACTCACCTCCCGAAAACTTAAGAACATTTCGTCTAGTTTGAGCCGCGAATCCCCACAAGCCCTGTTGCTTAGTCCATCCGGGATGCTAGGATTTCCGCATAACAACACGGGATCGTTGAATGACGACCCAACAGGGAGAGACGAGCGGGGACGTCGGTTCGGTTGAGCTGCGTGGTAAGGTCAAGTGGTTCAACGCTGTAAAGGGCTATGGGTTCTTAGCCCTCGATAGTGACAACAGCGACGCGTTCCTGCATGTGACGACACTTCGTCAGTCTGGGCATGAGGATCTCAAGCCCGGGGCAACGGTTGTGTGTGCTGGCGTGCGCGGCCCGAAAGGCTGGCAGGTCATGAGAGTGCTCGACGTCGACTCGTCGACGGCGGTTGCCATTGCGCCCAAGCCGCCACCGATTCCGGATGGCGTCGCCATGGGCGAGTACATTGCAGCTCTTGTGAAGTGGTACAATAACGAGCGCGGCTATGGCTTCGTCACACGCGAAGCTGAGGACGGAGATATCTTCGTCCATGCCGCAGTCTTGCGACGCCACGGCATGGATTCGCTGGCTCCTGGCCAGAAGGTGATGATCCGGATTGCTGAAGGCCAGAAGGGCCTTCAGGTCGTCGAGATCAGGGCCGCTTGATTTCCATTCACCTGATGTCGCGCAGGTAGCTGTCGAGGGGCGCTGCCTGCTTGATGAGGCCACGCTTCGCAAGGAAGCCGGCAAAGGCTTCGTAGCGCGCGCGGTCCAACGCGGCGGGATCGTCGGCGAGCAGGGGAAGCGTGTCCTTCCAGGCAAGCTTGTTAAGCTCGTTGTCGAGTTCCTTGCCGTACTTGGAGAAGATCGCCCATCCTTCGGCCGGATTGGCCTTCAGCCAGGTAGTCGCCTCGGCGATGGCGGCAAGCAGCTTCTTGGTGCGGGCGATGTCGACCGTCTCGCGTTTCGCCAGGAGGATCAGCTCGTCATACATTGGCACGCCGTGCTTCTCGACGAGCCAGAGCCGGCCCTTCGTCTTGTTGATCTCGAGGTCGTTCAGTTCGAAGTTGCGGAAGGCGCCGATCACTCCGTCGACCTGCTTGCTCATCAGAGCCGTCGTCAGGGCGAAGTTGACGTTGACGAGGGTGACGTCCTTCAACGAGAGGCCGGCGCTCTCCAGCATGGCGCCAAGGACGGCCTCCTCGAAGCCCGAAACTGAATAGCCGATCTTGCGGCCCTTGAAGTCGGCGATGGTTTTGATGGGCGAGTCTTCGAGGGCAACCAGCGAGTTCAGCGGCTGCGCGACAAGGACACCCACACGCACCAGCGGCAGCCCTTCGGCCGCCAGCATCTGCAGGGTTGGTTGATAGGAAACCGCATAGTCGGCTTGGCCCGCGGCCACTAGCTTGGGCGGCGCATTGGGGTCGGCAGGCGCGATCATCTCGACGTCGAGGCCGTGCTTGGTGAAGAGGCCACGCTGCTTGGCGATCACCAGCGCGGCATGGTCGGGATTGACGAACCAGTCGAGTAGAAGGCGAACTTTGTCCTGCGCAGCCGCAGGCAACGCGGCGCAGACTAGGGCCAGTGCGGCGATCAGTTGGACCAGTAGTTTCATCGTCAGTCTCCTTGAAACGATTGCCACGGCACCAACCGCCGCAGGAGGCGGTCAGTCACCGTGTAAAGCCCGAGACCGAGCAGGCAGAGAACGAACAGGGCGGCGAAGGCGAGCGGCGTCTGTCCGCGTGCGAGCTGCTGGGTCATCAGATAACCAAGACCGGCGCTTGCGCCGACCCATTCCCCGATCACTGCGCCGATCGGTGCCACCGCCGCAGCGATCCGGGCGCCGGACGCAAAGGCAGGCAAGGCCGCAGGCAGCTTGATCTGCAGGAGGATCGCGCGTGGCGGCGCGTCCATCGTGCGCGCCAACTCGAGCCAGCCTTCGTCGGTTCGGCGCAGGCCATCGTAAAGGCTGCTGACGACAGGAAAGAAGATTACCAGGGCGGCCATCGCGACCTTCGAAGCCATGCCGTAGCCCAGCCACAGAACCAGCAGAGGCGCTACGGCAATCACGGGTATGGCCTGAGAGACGATCACCAAGGGCAAGGCCCAACGCCGCCAGCCAGCCGAGGCTGCAAAGACGATGGCAAGGGCCGCGCCGAGGGTCAGGCCCAGCGCAAAGCCCAGGATCATCTCGGTGCCCGTCCAGAGAGCCTGCTCCAGGAGGAGGTCGAAGCGATCGACCAGGATCGACGCGATCCGCGACGGAGGCGGCAGGATATAGGTCGGTACGCCCGTGAGCCGCACCAGGAGTTCCCACGCCGCGAGCAGGCCGAGCGCGGTGATGAGCGGTCTCATGCCGTGCCTCGCAGATCGCCGATCAGGCGTGCCTGAAGGGCGAGCAAAGCCGGATCGGCGGGGTCGCGCGGCATAGGGCCCGGCGGGACGATTGCGGGGCCGACGGTGAAAGGGGATCCGTGCAGGACCCGGACTTCGTGGCCCACGCGCAGCGCTTCGAGGGGGTCGTGGGTAACCAGCACCGCCGTTCGCCCGGCCAGCAGGCGCACGGCAAGATCCTGCAGGTCGAGCCGCGTCACGGCATCGAGCTGGGCGAACGGCTCGTCCATGAGGATCACCGGCCGGTCCTCGCAAAGGGTTCGGGCCAGGGCTGCACGCTGGCGCATGCCGCCGGAGAGGGTGCGTGGCAGGGCGTTCAGCCTGCCACCGAGCCCAACCTCGGCCAGCAGGGCGCGGGCGCGCGGTTCGGCAGCGCGGCGGGCGGCCTCGTCGCCGCGCAGGCGGTAGCCCAGGAGCACGTTGTCGAGAACCCCGAGCCAGGGGAGCAGCCGATCCTGCTGTGCCATGTAGGCAAGGGGGGCTGCGCGTGCTGTGCCGGGAAGAAGGCCGGCGAGGTGGCGGAGCAGGGAGGTCTTGCCGACGCCGCTGCGCCCAAGCAGGCAAGTCGTCTGACCTGCAGGAGCCTCAAAGGACAGCCGATCGGCAACAAGGTAGCCGCCGAAGGCGATGCGCGCGTCGCGCACGGAGAGAGAAGGAACGACCAACACAGCCACCAGTCCCTACGCCGGCATTAACCGGATCAGGTTCCCGGGGTCGTCCTTTCGGACCTCTCAGCCGCAAAGCGGCTCCCCCCGATGAGCGGGGCCACTATGGTTACAGAGCCTCGGTCACGCAAGCGTCATCCGTTTGACGAAATCGCCGCCCACGCTCTATCCATGGCTATGGCATTTGCTGGTCCCGGAGTGCGGCTTGGCCGTCGATTCCTTCTCGCCGCACCGTTCGCCTTGGCGGCCGGTGGCGCTCTCGCTCAGAACAACGGAGACATCCAGTTCCAGCGTTCGTCGCTGCTGATCGAAACCGGCGGCCGCCAGCTCAAGTTCGACGTCGAGCTGGCACTCAACGATGCCGAGCGGGCGCGGGGCCTCATGTTCCGCGAGAAGCTTGGCCCTTACGACGGGATGTTGTTCGATTTCTTCCAGGAGGCGCCGGTCAGCTTCTGGATGAAGAACACGCTGATCCCGCTCGACATGCTCTTCATCGCTGCCGATGGCACGATCCGCAGTATTCACGCCAATGCCGTGCCGCATTCGACGGATCCGATTCCCAGCAAGTTTCCGGTGCGTGCCGTTCTCGAGATCAACGGCGGCAGTGCCCGGATGCTCGGCATCAAGCCGGGGGACAAGGTTAAACACCAGATCTTCGGCAACATCTGAACCCTCAGCGCTTCAGGGCGCAGGTCATCCCGTCGCCGACGGCAAGCAAGACCAGGTCGACACGTTTGTCGGACTTGAGTTTGGCGTTAAGCGCGCGGATTGCCTGGGTATCGGTATCAGTATCGCCCGGGTCGGCGACCGAACCACCCCACAGCACATTGTCGACCAGGATGAGACCGCCGGGACGCACCAGCTTGAGGCAGCGCTCGTAGTAGGTGTCGTAGTTCTCCTTGTCGGCATCGATGAAGGCGAGATCGAGCTGTTCGGTCAGGCCTTGTGCCAGCAGCCAGTCGAGCGTGTCCTGTGCAGGGCCGAGAGTGAGTTCGATGCGTCCATCGAGACCCGCTTCCTTCCAGTAGCGACGCGCGACGTTGGTCCAGTCGGCGCTGACGTCGCAGCACCAGAGCTTGCCATCGGCCGGAAGAGCCTCGGCGATGCAAAGCGAGGAATAGCCGGTGAAGGTACCGACCTCCACGGCACGTCGGGCGCCGATCATCCGGGCGAGCAGGCCGATCTGTTGGCCTTGATGAGCTGAAATTTGCATGCCTGCGCCCGGCATTTTCGCCGTTTCCTCGCGCAGCCGCCGGCGCAGCGGCGGCTCACGTAGCCAGTTTGCATCGACATAGTCGGCAACGGCGCCTTCGATTTTCGGCCAGCTCTTCATGGTCTCTCCGGTTGGCGCGACTGGCTTGGCCCGCTAGGGTCCTGGCTCTGTCGAGTGGTAGGGCTTGAGGAACGATAATGTCGGATATCGAGATCGCGCGGCGCGCAATCAAGAAGCCAATGAACGAAGTCGCCGGACGGCTCGGCATCCCAGATGAAGCGCTGGAGCCCTATGGCCGCGACAAGGCCAAGCTCGACGGCACTTTCCTGAAGTCGCTCGAAGGCCGCAAACAAGGGCATCTGATCCTGGTCACCGCCATCAGCCCGACCAAGGCCGGCGAAGGGAAGACCACGACCACGATCGGTCTCGGCGATGCACTCAACCGCATCGGCAAGAAGACAGCCATCGCATTGCGCGAACCAAGCCTCGGTCCTTGCTTCGGACAGAAGGGCGGTGCCACCGGCGGCGGTCAGGCGCAGATCGTGCCAATGGCTGACATCAACCTGCATTTCACTGGAGACTTTCACGCCATCACGACGGCCCACAACCTGCTGGCCGCGATGCTCGACAACCAAATCTACTGGGGCAACGCGCTGGGCATCGACAGCCGCCGCGTATTCTGGCCGCGCGTCATGGACATGAACGATCGCGCGCTGCGCGACATTGTCGTGAGCCTGGGCGGTGTCGCCAACGGCTTTCCGCGCCAGGGGCGTTTCGACATCACGACCGCCTCCGAAGTCATGGCGATCCTCTGCCTGTCCCGTGACCTTCCCGATCTAGAGAAGCGCCTGTCGCAGATCGTCGTCGCCGAGACGCGTGACGGCAAGCCCGTCACGGCGGGCGACCTCAAGGCATCCGAAGCGATGGCCGCCGTTCTCAAGGACGCCGCCAAGCCCAACCTCGTGCAGACGCTGGAGAACAATCCGGTGCTGATCCACGGTGGCCCTTTCGCCAACATCGCCCATGGCTGCAACTCGGTGATCGCGACGCGCGCGGCTCTGGCGCTGGGCGACTATGTCGTTACGGAAGCGGGCTTCGGCGCCGATCTCGGCGCCGAGAAATTCCTCGACATCAAGTGCCGGCAGGCTGGCCTGAAGCCGGGGCTCGCCATCGTCGTCGCGACCGTGCGGGCCCTGAAGCTCCATGGTGGGGCCGACGAAAAGGCTTTGGCGAAGGAGGATGTTGCGGCAGTCGAACGCGGTCTGCCGAATCTGCTGCGCCACGTCGAGAACCTGGGCAAGTTCGGGCTGCCGGTACTCGTCGCAATCAACCGATTCCTGACCGACACGCCTGCCGAGCTGAAGCTGATCGAGGAGAAGTGCGCGGCTGCCGGCGCTCAGGCCCATCTCTGCGAACACTGGGCCAAGGGTGGTGCCGGCGCCGAGGCGCTGGCTCGGGCGGCGGTCGCGACCCTCGACGAAGGCAAGGCCGCATTCAAGCCGCTCTATCCCGACGATCTGCCGCTTTCGCAGAAAATCGAGACGGTGGCGCGTGAGATTTATCGCGCATCGGGTCTCTCCATTGCCGGACCGGCACAACGACGCCTCAAGGCGCTGGAAGCGGCGGGCTACGGCAAGCTGCCTGTCTGCATCGCCAAGACGCAGTATAGCTTCGCCGCCGATCCTGAGCTGCGTGGCGCGCCGACGGGCCACACGCTGCCGATCCGTGAGGTGAGGCTTTCGGCCGGTGCCGGGTTCGTCGTGGCACTCGCCGGCGACATCATGACCATGCCCGGCCTGCCGCGCGCTCCCGCCGCCGAGCACATCCGGCTCACGGCCTCAGGTGAAGTCGACGGGCTCCACTGACATGCGCCGCTATTCCTTCGTTACGGTCGACGTCTTCACAAACCAGCGGTTCGGCGGTAATCCGCTCGCCGTCTTTCCGGATGCAAGCGGCATGAGCGATGCCGAGATGCAGTCGCTCGCCGCCGAGTTCAACCTCAGCGAAACGACGTTCGTGTTGCCGCCCGACGATCCTGCCAACACGGCGCGGGTGCGCATCTTCACGCGCACGACCGAAATGCCCTTCGCCGGGCATCCTAACGTCGGCACCGGCTATGTGCTGGCGCAGCAGGGCAGGGACAAGAACGGCAAGCTGCTGTTCGAGGAACTGGCCGGCCTCGTCGAGATCGAAATCCAGCGCAATGAATCGGGCGGCCCGGTAGGTGCGACGATCGCCGCGCCGCAGCCACTATCACTCGGCGTCGAGCTACCTGTCGAGGAGATCGCGGCCTGTGCCGGCTTGAAGACAGACGAAGTGATTGTTCAGTCGCACAGGCCGATCCAGGCGTCGCTCGGCAACCCTTTCGTCATTGCCGAAGTCGAGGCGGCGGCGCTGAAGCGCGCCGCGCCGGACATCGCGGCCTTCCGCAAATCGGTGACGCGTGAGAGTGCGCTCAAGGGCCGGCTCGGACTCTATCTTTATGCGCACGAAGGTGAGGGCAGGGTTCAGGCGCGGATGTTCGCACCGCTCGGCGGTACGTTCGAGGATGCCGCGACCGGCAGTGCGGCAGGGCCGCTCGGCGCATTGCTGCTCTCGCTGTCGAGCGATGCCGAGAAGCGGCTCGACATTCGTCAGGGTGTCGTCATGGGCCGGCCGAGCCTGCTGCAGGTGGTGGCTCGTCGTGGTGCAGATGGTATCCGTGCGACGATCGCCGGGCAGTGCGTTCCGGTCCTGCGCGGAGAAGCCGAGCTCTAGGTCAGTGGGGCTTGAAGGCGTGCTGCTTCAGCGCTTCGAGCGACACGACATGCAGGGTGGCCGCATGCGTGGCTTCGAGGACGACCAGCGGCGCTGCGTCGGCGTCGAGCGCCTCCTTCCAGCGGCTGGCGCAGAGGCACCAGCGGTCTCCCGCCTTCAGGCCGGCGAAACCGTATTGCGGCATCGGCGTGCTGAGGTCGTTGCCACTTGCCTTGGAGAAGGCCAGGAATTCGCTGGTCATGACGGCGCAAACCGTGTGCAGGCCGACATCCTCGCGGCCGGTATTGCAGCATCCGTCGCGATAGAAGCCGGTTACCGGGCTTGTGGAGCAGGGCTCCAGCACGCCGCCGAGGACATTGATCGACGGCGCGCGGCCTGGGCGGCCTTCTTCAGGCGTCTGATCGAACATGCTTCATCGTATCATCCTGAAATTGCACTTTCGAGCGGCCCGGCCCGCTGGTAGAAACCCTCGCGTCATTGTGGCGGTGTCGGCAACGGGGCGTAGCGCAGTCTGGTAGCGCGTCTGCCTTGGGCGCAGAAGGTCGTCGGTTCGAATCCGGCCGCCCCGACCAGCACCAGCACACCGTCGACGGAGAAGCGGGGGCCATGCAGGTACGTATCTTCAAGCCGGCCAAGACGGCCATGCAGTCCGGTCAGGCGAATACTTTGGAATGGGTGCTCGAACCGGAGCCGTCGCGCAAGGAGATCGATCCGCTGATGGGCTGGACTGGATCGCGCAATACAATGCAGCAAGTCCGGCTCTTCTTCCCGACATTGGAAGAAGCCAAAGCTCATGCTGAAAAGAATGGCTGGCAGTATACGATCGAGCAGCCGCATAGCCGGCCGATCAGACCCAAGGCCTACGCTGACAATTTCGCCTACGGACGCATTGGCCGCTGGACACACTGATCGCGCATATTTTGCCGTCGCATTCAACTCCGGCCCGCGGAGAGGGGCTCGTGTCGCGTTGACTGAGGCGCCCGTAGCTCAGGGGATTAGAGCAACCGCCTTCTAACAGCTTGGCCTAAACAACGGCCGTTGATTTTTCTTATTTTTGCATTGTCAGGAACGCCCCATTCTGCCGAATTGGGTGGAGGAATCCCTGGCAAAGTCCCTGACACGTAGCGAACTGGAAATCCGCTGGCACACCACAAGTGGGGTGTTTGATCGCGTCTTCGGCACTATTAGTATTTTTATTATATTTCAACAGGTTGTAGTTCGTTTTTGATCTTCTGGCGCTTCGAGGTCTCTTAAGGCTAGTTGTGCCTGTATGGCGCCATACATGTGCCGTTCGGTCACCACTCAGAGTGCCGTTTAAACGCCCATATTTCCCCTCTGGGCGCGATTTTGGAACCGGATGTTCCGCGGCGACCCTTTCTGAGAAAGGCCTTGTACGAGGCTCAGGGCGTCTGTAACATATCATCCACAGACAAGCTCTTCCATTCGGAGCTGGTGTGGAAACGAAAACGGCGCGAGCCGTTTAGGGCCCGCGCCGTCTGTAGGAAACTCGTCGGCCAGGAGACGGGTAACCCCGACAAGTCGACCGAAGCATTTTCCTCCGTGGAAAGCTGAGAATGCTGGAGCCGACACCGGTTTGCAAGCCTTGGAAGCCCTGGCGTTGGCAGCCATGCATTGGCGCAACGCTGGGCCTACCCCACAGGAGGTGTCGATGGCCAAGTCCACGACGACTACTCCCCGTGGACGCGACGCCCGCGACGGTCAGTTTACGACCGTGAAGTGGGCGAAGGAGCACCCGAATATCGCGGTGGTCGAGCGCGTTCCCACGCCGGGAAATGGTGACACGAAGAAGAAGCGCCACTAGGCGGCTTCCTATCTGAGCGAAACGGCCCTGGGAACGGGGCCGTTTTTCATTTTACGATTTTCATCTTCGCCCGTCTCTTGGCGGCGACATTGGCAGCCTCGGCAAGTTCGCTGTCGACGAGCCCGATGTACTTCTGCGTCGTCGCCATGCTGGCATGGCGCGCGAGCAGCCGGGTCGTTGTCGCTGAGGCAACTCGGTCGATGTCGGTGATGTAGGCCGCCCGAACGTCGTGATAGCGTTGGGGCTGGTCGATGCCGGCGCGGCGAGCCGAACCGTTCCAAGATCTCCGGATCGACTTCAGCGGCCGCCAGATCGACAGACTGGTCTCGGGGTCCGTGGCATCGTCCGCCGGCATGACGCCGCGGAAGACCCGCCGCGCCCATCCTAGGCCAGGCCAGGTGATCAGCCGCGTCTGTCCGCGACGGATAGCCTGGGCGGCCAGGCGTTCGAGCAGGGCCCAGCCAGCCTCGCCGCCATACAGCGCCTCGTCTCGGCCGCTCTTCGTCTCTTCGCCGCGGAAGCGCAGGCAGCGCTCCTGATGGTCCATGTGCCGCAGATCCACAAAGGTCGCCTCGGCGAGCCGGCAGCCAAACAGCCTTGCCAGCAAGGTCGCTTCGATCGTCCAGGGTGACGCCGATTCCAGACGCGCCGCAAGTTCGGCTTCCGGCATCGGCGTCGGCGTGCGCTTGGGTTCGAAAACCGGCTTGATGTCCGGCGGAAACGGCAGGGCACTATGGCCCGTCAGCGGATCCCGCACCTTGTGGGCCCGGCCCAAGGCGCTGCGCAGCACGTCGAGGCGGTGGTTGACCTCCGACGGCGATATCGGACGGTCCAGCACCTTCCAAAGCGCCGGGTTGACCTCGTCCTCGGGTGTCGGCTTCCGGGCGCCGCCAATCCAGACCTTGCGGCGCTGACCGACGGTGAAAGTCCGGAACTCGTCGGCACGGATCTGGTCGATCTCCACCACCCGGCAGGTCGGCCCGAAGAACTTCACGATCTCGGCCGCGATGCGCCGGACACTGGCGAGGTGGCTGGTGCTGCCGTCGGCCTCCAGGGCCTGCAGGTGCAGGCCGAGCGCCTGGGTGAGCAGGAAGCCCCCGGCAACGATGCCGCTGCGGGCCATACCCTGCCTGGCCCGCACCAGCTTCTTCTCGCGGACTTCCGCCTCGCGGGCCTCGTCCTTGGTGCGCGACGGCGTGCCGTCGTCGTTGTCGCAGGTGCCTTGGTAGCGCTGCCGGTCGATCTCGAATTCGTAGGACCAGCGGTTGTTGCGGCGCTTGTCGCGGAAGACCGTCATGGCAGGGCTGCTCGTGATGAGGGAGGGCGAGCCTAGACCTTCACGCCGAGCTGGCGCAATGCGTCGAGCGACTGCGCGACCAGGGCGGTCTGACGGGAGGGGCGCGGCCGGCGTGGCGGTGCTTCGCCCTCAGCGGCGGGCATCTGGTCCGTTGGCGGCGTGATGGCATGTGCGCGCCGATAGTCCCAGCAGGCCCCTTCGGAGACCCGGACTCCCGTCGGCTTGAAAGATCGGCCGCGCGACGTCTGGCGCGTCTTGCCGACTCGCCAGCCTTCGAGGACACCGTGGTTCACGAGATCCCGGACCGTCGATTCATCCGCGCCGATGATTAGAGCGGCCTGGGCGATGGTGATGCCCGTGTCGATCGGGGAGGGGTGAACGGCGCGAACCCTCATTTCCCGTACCCCATGCTCGCCAGCGCCTTGGCGCGAGCGGCAGGCGAGTGGGTCATGGGTGCAACTCCCACAGAGTGATGAAGATCATGGCGGCAACAAAGAAGCCGACGATGGCGCGGCCCCAAATTCGTCCTTCACGAGTGATCGCGTCGGGAAGTCCCGCCACACGCGGCCGTCGAGCGTGGCGCCGGCGCGCTTCTTGCCGTATCGGACCATTGGTGTTGAGCTGACTTGCGGAGCGCCAAAGACCCGACCATCAACTCTTAGATGGAAGGCGTCATGCTGCGGCTCATCCGGGCGATAAGGGCCGTGCTCGCCCCATTGCTTGAAGAAGAAGGGCACCTCGGCGGCCTGGCATTGATCGCGCAGGCCGCGCACCCAGTCGGGATGCGTCAGGCGAGCACGCGGACCGCTCTCGCCGCCGGCGATCACCCAGTCGAGGCCTGAACGACCTTTTTCCCAGTCACCTTTCCCGCGTTGGCAGTTGTGCAATGGCGGGTGACCATGCTCGCACCAGGCGCAATCTCCCCAGCATTCGCTGTCGAGGGCATTCGCGCCGTGCCACGCTTCTTCAAGACTAATTCTACCCAGCAACGGCTCGGCCGAGATGAAACGCTTGGCAGCCGGCGTGGCGAGGAGGTGGGGGATGCGCTCGTCGGCGCGCGCCTGGTCCTCGGTCGAGACGCCGAGCCAGACGTGACGCAGCGGCCATGTGAAGATTTGACCGTCGTTGATCCGAGCGATTCGCACGGCTACCCGGCCTTCGAAGTAGGCCCGCATCCTGGCTGCCCGCTTCGTCAGCACCTGAAACGTGTGCTGCGGGCAAAGGGCCATGACGGCAAAGACTTTGTCGATGAACCAGTCTGGCGCCGAAGGATGAAACAGATCGCCGTGGCTCGGTACGAAGATCTGTCGCGGTTCCTTCCACTTGAGAGGCCATTCCAATCGGTCCTCGCGCAAGGCGACCTTGCCGGTGAAGTGGAGCTTGCCGGCGGCGTTCTTGGCTACAACGCCCTGCAGCGGCCCGCTGATCGCTTGGTTGGGGTTGTGGGCCATCCGCCAGAGCAGCGGAACGGCATAGCAATTCGCGCAACCAGGGCTTTCGTAGTCGCAGCCCTGAACGATCGGCCACGTCGCGTCGGTCCATTCGATGGCGGACTTGTCGGCCATCAGAGCGGCCGCACGTATTTGCTGTCGCCCTGGCCGTCGGCGATGCGGCCGGCTACCAGATTGCGGGCGTCCTGGGCGTGCTCGATCTCCTCGAAATGATCCTCGAAAGCGCTGCCGTCGGAGACCATCTCGTCCTGCATCGCCTTGAGGTCGTTCCATGTCGGCGCGTGCTCCTCGCAGTAGGTCGGGCCATCGTCGAAAACGAAGGCCATGTCGCCTTCGAACAGCGGCTTGCCGCAGGACTCGCAGGTTTCGAGGGCTTCGCGCTCGTCTTCTTCGTCGTCGAGCGACGGCGCCTCGGGCTCGACCAACGCCGCCTGCAGCGCCTCGGCCGGCGCGGCGACGATGGCGGCGGGGGCTGCCGGCAGGCAGCGCAGGAAGGTGCGGCGGTTCATGGCAGTGTCTCCTTCACAGTCCGAGGTCGGCGGCGGTCATGCGGCGTGGCGGCGGCCCTTCGTCGGTCGCTACGTTCAGCACGCCGTGGATCGTGTCGGTGTCGGAACGGTAGCCGGGCATGTGCCCGGCGAGGGCCAACAGGATCTTTCCGGCGCGCATACCGTCGGGGGCCTTGTCCCATTCCGTGGCGGCCTCGTCGGCGATCACGGTCGCCTGTCGCAACAAGCCCAACGCCATGCCGAGCAGACCCTTGTTGCAATCCGAGATCTGACGTTGCTGAAGTTCCCGCCGGCTGGCCGTTTGGGCGCGGTGGCACTGGGCTTCGTACACACGCTCGTCGACCCAGCACATCTTGCGGTCGGGGTCGACCAACGCGACCCGGTGCTTGATCAGCGTCGCGGCCAGCCTGTCGGTCTGGATGTGGTTGCCGTGATCGCGGCGGCACGCGGCGATGGCGTCGGTCACGCGCGCCAGCAGCTCGTCGGTGTAGGGCAGGGTGTCGCTCATTCTTGGAACCCCTCGAGGTCCTGGCCAGCCGCGATCATGGCAATGGGATCGCCGCTGCCGATGGCCTTGCAGGCCTGCTCCAGTGCCGCGTCCATCATGATGGTCGCGAATTTTCCGGCCTCGCCGATCTCCTCGTAGTGATGGCGGAGGCCGGCGACGCGCCGGATCTCGCGCGCCAGTTTCTCGGCGACGTTCATGCCGCGTCTCCCGTCGCGCCCGCCGTTGCGGCCAACATGACCAGCCGCACATGGACGCGCTCGTCGATCCAGGCGCGTTGCTTGGCGATGTCGACGAGGCCCACGCCTCGCTTGTGCAGCGCGCGGGCGAGCACCTGGGCATCCGGCAGATCGTCGGTGTGCCGCGAGAATTCGCGCATGAGGTCGTTGACCTGCTGCGCGAATTCCAGGGTCAGGAGGTCGCCCTCGGCCATGATCAGCCCGGCACGCCGTAGAAGAGCGGGCAGGCGGTTCCGCCCTTCACATGCTCGGCCGCCTGCTTGATGGCGGCGTCGATCACGTCGTCGGCGCCGAACATGCTGAAGGTCCACTTGATGCCGCCCTTCAGGCGGTAGCGGATGCGCACCGGGATGCGATAGTGGAACGGCGACTTGTCGAAGAGCGGGATGCAGATCATGAACAGCTTCGGCACCGTGATCTTCTGCTTGTCCGCACCGACATGGCTCTCTTCGAACACCAGAGCGCCTTCGCCGGTCTGCACGTCGATGCGCGTCACGGTGCGGCTGTTGGCCGTGATGTCGAGACCCTTCGCCAAGGTGATGATGTCCTGGGGCAGGGCGCAGCGGCCGCCCAGCCGGGCCAGCAGCTCCGCGACATGCGGCGGCAGCTTGTTGATCTCGTTGCCCTCGCCGTCGGTGCTGATGTCCGGCGCGATGAGGTCGAGCACGCGGTTCTCCAGGAACTCCGCGAAGTCGGACTGGTCCATCTGCGCGCCGTCGACCTCGCGCCACGCCTTCCAGTGCTCCGACAGCGGGAACTCATAGAGCGCGCGGAAGGCACCGAAGCGCGCCGTGTCATCGCCCGACAGGCCACCTTCCTTCTCGCGCTCGACGGCGAGGTGATAGTCGACGATGGACAGCAGCTTGGGCGCGTCGCGCGTCGTGTCGCAGAAGATCACCGAGCCGTCATCGGCGTGCCGGTTGATCCAGGCGATCAGGCTTTCGAGATCCTGCACCGCGTCGGTGCCCTTGCGTCGGTCCGGCTTGCCGGCGAACTCGTCGACGAACTTCTTGATGCTCTGCAGGCTGGTGCCGTTGGGCACGGCCATGACGGGGACGGTGCCGCTGACCGGCGCCGCCAGCGACACCATTGTCGGTGCCGCCATGCCGGCGATCTTGTCGATCGCCTCTTTGACGTTGATGTCCATTGTCGCTCTCTCTCCTTGTTGAAAGGGTCAGCCGACGATCGTGGTGCGCCGGTGCGGCACGTCCTGGAACATCGTCATCTGGCGGGGGTTGTTGGGCGTGAGGCGGCCGTCGCCGGTCACCCAGTAGACGGCGGCCCGCTGTGGCGCCTTCGGCAGCTTCAAGGTCTCCTCGACCTTGAGCTTGACCGTGCCGTCCTCGTATTCGACGCCGAGCTTGATGGTCAGCGCGCCCTTGCTCTTGCGCACGCCTTCGTTGACTTCGAGGCCCATCAAAGTGCGGGTGAGTTCGTTCCACGCCTTGTTGAGTTCGTTCGCCACCTGTCCCTGATCGGCAGTGGTGAGGACCTGCATCAAGGTCATGCCGCCGGGATTGACGGATTCTACGGTGTGGTCGGACGGCTCGGTCATTGTCGGTAGCTCCAGCGTGGGTGAGGGAATGGCGAGAATGGGAGTGCTCATCGGGCAAAGACCTCCACGACAGGCTCGCGGATCGGGCGTTCGAGGCCGACCCTGACGATCGACGTCACCAGCCCGGCGATGCGCGGGTTGTCGTGCGCGGCCAGGGCATCGAGCGCCTGGATGCCGGCCACGCGGTCGACGGCGCCTTCCTGCATGAGGCGGCGGATCTGCCATGCCTTCTCGGCGGCCTGTTGCGTCGTGCGGGTGCGGGGGATGATGCTCATGTTGCGTGCGCCTCCCGGCGCGTTCTGTCGGACTGGTGCGTCGGGCCGGGTTCGCCGTCGGTGGCGATGCGCGATTCGAAGGCCTCGACGATGTGCAGGACCGTCTGGCGGTCGTGCTGGGGCAGGGCGTCGATCCGGCGGGCCAGCATGGCGATGCGGGCGTTGACCTCGGTCGCGGCTTCTTCGCCCTGGGGCATCTCGTGTGTCGTGAAGCGGGTGCCGCAGTGGCCGCAGTAGCGGCGCCGCCGCAGCGCGCTGGCGATGGGCCGCGAATCGCGCACCACCGTGTCGCCGTGGTCGCATTCGGGACAGGTGATGCCCCTGTGCTGGATCGGGGCGAAGGGCTTGAGGGCGCTCATCGGTCGAGCCGCGCAAACTCGGCGTCACTGATGCGGCGGTTCCTGTCCGCTGGATCGAAGAGTCGATAGCGGTCGACGGCCAGGACCCGGCCGTTGCCGAACTCGACCTTGATCCTATTGTTGCCGGTCGGCTTCAGCATGGTGACGAAGGCCTCGCCGATCTTGCTCTTGCCGATCGGTGGCTTGAGGAGCGCGCGCATCAGGAGGCTTCCTTGATCTGCAGCGCGAGCGTGGTCGGGATGGTGCCGTCCTTGCTGATGAAGCCGGCAAGATCGCCGTCGCGGGCGAAGCGGGCGACGATGCGGCCGCTCTCCGTCTCGACGACGAAGGGAAGCTCGTGCGTCACGTCGAGGCGCACGAAGAGCTTTTCCATCGTCGACAGCGCCGCTATCCGCCGGTCGGCTGCGTCGGCGGCAACGTGGGGGTGGTAGATGACCTTGTTGGCCACCGGCGTGTTGGCGCCGGGCCAGGCCTGCGCGGCGGTGCTCATTGGCCAAGCCTTCCGCCGACCAGGCCGGGATGCAGCGGCTGGATCGCCTTCCATGCGTCGAGCAGTTGCTGGGCGGTGAGGGGCGGCAGGCCGCGGTCGCGGCGCAGCAGGTTGAGGAAGGTGCCGAAGCCGCCGGCGAAGGGATCGGCCTTGCCGCGCGGCAGGGCGAGGCAGGGAATCGATGGGGCCATGGTCCTCTCCTCAGACCGCCATCTCGGCCACGCGCGCGGCGCGCGCGGCGTTGGGGAAGTGCTCGTCGATCTGCGCCTTCGTGAAGCCCGCGCTCGTCAGGTCGTCGAGGGTGACGTTGCCGTCGGCAGAGACGCGGTTGGCGATCAGCATCGCCATGCGGGCGCGCAAGCTGGTCTGTGGTTCGGGCTTGGGCAGCTTCATGTAGGGCGCCAGCGCCGTGCGGACGCCGGGCCTGTGGATCGAGCCGTCGACCACGAGGCCGGTAAGGAAGGCCGCGAGCTGCAGCGGCTTGTCCTTCCGCGCCCTGGCGGCGTCGGCGAGCGTCGCGGCGAACGCCGTCTCGCTGTCGGTCAGGGGAGGTGTGGCAGGTTTGCAAGGGGTGGACATCGCCGTCTCCGGAAATTCCCTCGCGCCGCCCGGGTGGGGCCAGACGACGCGAGGGATCCAAAAGCACCGGCGTCGATGCGGCCCCGCATCTGTCCGCCGGCGTCCCCCCACGACGGGGTGACGGGCTGGATCATAGTGGGCAATAGCCCACTGTCAATGGGCAATATCCCACTTTCGGGAAGAGTGCACTTGTCTCACTGTTCGCAACCGTGGGAGAGGGGCATGGCAGATCGACCGGACGATAGGTTTCTTGCCGCCGTGGGGCGGCCGCGCATTGTGGCGCGTCAGATCGACGAGCTTGTGGGGCTGGCTCGCGGGATTACGGCAGACGACGTTGTCTCGACCGCCGAGGTCGATATGTTGAAGTCGTGGTTGGCCATCAATGATGCGATCACGCGGGAGCCGGTGCTGCGCGATCTGGCGCTACGCGTCGATGAGATATTGAACGATGGCACGGTCGAACCGGAGGAGTGTCGCGACCTCCTCGAGATCCTGAAAGGTCTGTGCGGTAGTAGCGCGCCCGGCGAATTGCTGAAGAGTACGACCTTGCCCATCTGCAAGCCGCCGCCTTCACTGACTTTCGCAGATCGCGCCTACTGCTTCACAGGCACATTCAGCTTCGGCAAACGCAAGATATGTGAAGAAGCCGTCATCAAGCTCGGCGGTCGGTGCGGCGCGCTCACGAAGAAAACGGAGATTCTGGTGATTGGCGTCTACGCTACTGATTCCTGGAAGCACTCTGCATACGGCACGAAGATCATACGTGCCAGCAAGTGGCGCGACGAAGGCGTACCGATTGCGATTGTCGATGAGAATCACTGGGCGGCGGCGTTGCGGATGCACGGGGACATTCACTAGGCCGCTTAACGAGGCGCGTGCCTAAAGGTAGTTGGGGCTGGCCATGGAAGTGATCTTGGGAGTGCTGCTGTTCTGGCTCCCTTGCTGTATTCTGGTCGCGTGGATCGCGGGGCAGAAGCGGCGCAGTCGACTCGGGTTCTTCCTGTTGTCGGCGCTACTGAGCCCTATCATCGGCTTTCTTGCTGTTCTGGCAGTTCCGGCGCGCGTGCCACCCTCTCCCAAGGTCGCCGCGCGGGCGATGCGCAAGTGCCCCGAATGCGCTGAAGCCGTTCTCAACGAAGCCACGAAGTGCAAGCATTGCGGCTCGGCGCTCTCGCCGGTGAAGCCGCCTGGTGTGCTGAAGTCACTCCTGTGGGGGCCTGTAGCGGAGCGCTAGAAGCGGCGCCACGCTCCGATCACGCGGCCATAAATGTGCACTTCCTCGAGTGAGCGCTCGTAGGTTTCGTAACGAGGATTGTCGCTCTTCAATAGCACGGTTGGCGGTTCGCTGTTCGGCACGAACTCGATGCGCTTGAACACCATGCCGAGACCATCCCAGCAAAGGAAGATGCCCGGGGGTGAGGGCCGCCGATCACGCGTGTCGATCATCACCGGCTGACCCGAGAATAGAGTGGGCTCCTGGCTGTCGCCGCGAACCTCGTCGATGAACACGCCGTCCGGCGCGGCACCAAACCTCTGACGAAAGCCGGCCGAAGGGAAGGTGAATTCGCCGACCGCCATGTCGCGAGTGATCTCCATATCGCCGTCGCCGCCCGGCCCAGCTTGCGCGAAGGTTGGCACCTCGAAAATGGTAATGGCGTCCTGCGCGCGAATCGGCGTCGCGCGCTGTTCGCCAGTGAGATCGGAGACGCTGCAGCCCAAAGCCTTGGCGATAGCGGTGATGACCGAGTGGGACGGGTTTCGCGAATGGCCGCGCCGTATGTCGCGGACCGCATCTCTGCCCAGCCCGGCCTTTTTGGCGAGGGTTATGTCGGTCAGATTCAAGATCTGAGACCGGCGATCAATCTCTTTTAGCAGTCGCTCGTTCATGTGGGACTCATCCCACGCAGACAGTGGGCGGACAAAGTGGGCCAATGCCCATTGACGGTGGGCGTTATCCCACTATGATGCCGCGCTATGTCCACCGTGGCCGAACTTCTCTCCGACATCGACAGCTACCTCGCGGATTCCGGGATCGCAGAAACCACCTTCGGACGCCTGGCGGTGAATGACGGCAAGTTCGTTGGCCGACTGCGTTCCGGCGCCGGCGTCACGATTGCAACCGTCGACCGCGTGAAGGCGTACCTGCGGCAGGAGAAGGCGAGTCGCAATCCAGATCCGGTATCGCGCAAGGATGCCTCTGCGAGGGTGGCGTGAGCGCGTCAGTCCGCCAGCCAGTCCTTCCAAAGGCCCCGCCGCTCGCGCCGCGCGGCTGTTTCGGCGTCCGCATAGGCGGTGCCGAGGTTGGGCTGGTCGCGCACGGTCTCTTCGAGCCAGCCGCCATAACCCATACCGCGCTCAATGAGGGTGCGGGCGAGATCGGTGCGGCCGGTCGTGCAGACTGCGACGACGCGGCAATAGCGGTCCCACTTGGTGGGCGGGCAGCGCGTGCGGGAGCGGTCGGCCGCGAGCAGTTCTTCAAGCGCCGCGCGCGCCTGCATGCCGGCGTTGGTTTCCTGTCCGGTGCTCTTGTCGCGCAGTTCGGGTGCTTGAATGCCCCACAGCCGCACTCGTGGATGACCGGGCAAAGCGAGCGTATCGCCATCGACGGCGTACCCAGTGCCTTCGAAGGCGGGCGGGACCGGCTTGTCACGGCAGGCGGCGTTGGTCTGCGCCCAGGCGGCCATGGGCAGCGCGAGCAGGGCGGCGGCGAGGGGCAGAGATCGTTTCATCGTCGAACCGTGCCGCCAGATTGCGGCTGTCGAAGGGCGGAGGGTGCGCAGGCGATGCAGCCGCACCGCCTGCGCCCTGGTCGGACCGCGCTGCAGTCGCAGCCTCATGACGGCGAGCGCTCCCAACTGCGTCGCCGACGCCAGATCGAGCGCGGTCCGTTGAAGGCCGAGAACGGCGTCGCCCGATGAGCACCCACACACACTGCCCCTCGGGGTCGGCCGCCACGGCGGTCGTGTTCAACAGGATGTCGCGCACGTTCATGGGAGCGGACGCTACGTGCGGCGCTGCTGATCGTCTTGTGCAGTCGGCGAGGGAATGGCGCACATGACCAAGCTCCGCACGCCCGACTCCATCGAGGATGCGGTCCGCCAGGCCGATGCGCTGCTGGGGGCGGGGGCCATCTCGGTGGCGTTGTCCAGTCCGGCGCTGGGCATGCGCGTCTCCGAGTCGTTGATCACCAAATGGGGCGACCCCGACGCCATCCAGAAGATCGGCCTCCACCATGCGCTGGCCATCGACCTGCTGCTGATCAAGACGGGGCACGCGCCGATCTTCATCGAGCTGTTCAAGATCCTGCTGCCGGTCGAGCCCGTGGGCGAGGCCGACGAGACGCCGGTCGTCGCGGCCATGCGCACCACCAGCGAGGCCGCGCAGGTGATGGACCGCATCGACCAGGCGATGGCCGACGGCCAGCTCGAACCGCACGAAGTGATCACCTGCCGGGCCGCGGTCGAGCGCCTGCAGAAGCGGATCGCGAAGCTCAAACGGACACTGTTCTTCAAGCCGCCAGCGAAGCGCTGACGGTCCACCACGGGCGGGGGCTCGCATGCTGACGACGATTGTTTTCCTGCTGCTGGCTCTCGGCCTGCTGCTGGCGGTGCGCATCATCCGCAAGCTGCTGGCGCCGCCGGACTTCATCATCGGCAGCGAGGCCGATCCCTACATGTGGCGCTGGTGGGTCCTGCCGCGGAACACGCTGTTCAACATCTACCTGCACCGCATCCTGCGCAGCGACGACGACCGCGCGCTGCACGATCATCCGTGGGTCAATGCCTCCATCGTGCTGAGCGGCGGCTACTGGGAAGTGCTGCCGCAGCAGGCGCCGTCGCCATCCTTCCCGGTGCCGCCGCAGCGCCGGGTGTGGCGCGGGCCGGGCTCGATCGTGCTGCGTCGGCCGACGGCGTCCCATCGCCTTGAAGTCGTCGACGGCGGTCCGGCCACCTGGTCGCTGTTCATCACCGGCCCGAGGGTGCGGGAGTGGGGCTTCTGGTGCCCGCGCGGCTGGAAGAAGTGGACCGAGTTCGTCTCGCCCGGCAACACCGGCGCCATCGGGCCGGGCTGCGGGGACGCCTGATCATGGGCGCGCCGGATGTTTCACGGGCAACAGTATCGCAATCGACTTGCGGTCGTGTGCTCCATCCCGAACGGGACGGGCGCGTGCGGCGGGGCGAGGAGTCCCGTCAGGCGCTGATCGAGTCGGCGTTGCAGCAGATGGAAGAGGGCAACTTCCGGCCCAGCGCAAAGACCATCGCGCGGGAGGCCGCCTTCCATCCGTCCGCCATCAACCACCTGTTCGGCAGCCTCGACCTGATGATGCGTGTCATCGCGCGCGAACATTGGCAGCGCGTTGTGCCGTTGCTGCGGTTCGACACGATCGGCATCGCCGATTTGCGCGGCGCCGTCTGGCTCGTGCTCGTCGGCAAGCCGCGGGAGCTGTCGTGAACGTCACCGGCACGCGGCGCTTCATCACCGCCAAGACCTTCGAACATCACGTGCAGGATATCGCCTCGGCGGCGCACCTGCGCGGCGTGGTGCTGCTCAAATCGGACCAGATCGTCGGCAGTCTGGCGGCGGCCGACCTGTGCCGCACCTTGCGGGCGGCGCACGAGAACACGCGCGGGCAGGACGCGAAGCACGAGCACGTCAAGAAGATGGCCAACAGCATCAGCCTGCGGCTCGGCGCGCGCGGCAGCGTGCAGGTCAGCCGGACGGCGTGGAGCTTCCTCACCGGCTACGCGGCGGCCCAGCGGAAGAGGGCGGTGCAGTGAGCGAGACCATCATCGTCCTCGTCGTGTTCCTGCTCAACCCGCCGCTCGTGGCAACCAACGGGCAGGAGCCGCGCGGCAGCTACGAGTTGGCGAGCTACACCAGCCGCACCGCCTGCGAGATCCAGGCGCGCACCGTCCGCCTCCAGGAGAAGGCGCGGCTGCGCTGCATCGAGCGCGATCTGTCGCCGGACGAGAAGCTGGCGATGGCGCGATGACATGGCTGCTCCCGCCGCAACTCCGCTCAACCTCATCGGCCTTTGTGCCGGCGTTGGCATGCTCGACGAAGGCGTGCGCGCCGGACTTGAACACCTCGGATTCGCTCCGCGCGTTCTGGCTTACGTTGAGCGGGAAAGCTACGCAGCGGCCACTCTCCTGGCCCGGATGGAAGACGAGAGCCTGGAGCCCGCGCCTGTTTGGTGCGGCGATCTGGAACGACTCGACTGCAGCCTCTTTGCTGGTCGCGTGGATGGCGTCGTTGCCGGCTTCCCCTGCCAGCCATGGAGCGTCGCCGGTGCCAAGCAAGGCACAGACGATGCGCGATGGATCTTCCCCGCCATCGTCGACATCGTTCGCCGAACGGGAGCGTGGCTCGTGGTGTTCGAGAACGTCCCCGGACTTGTTTCGGGCGGCGGGCTCGATCCCGTTCTCGGGGCGCTGGCCGAAGAACGGTTCGATGCGGAGTGGCTGTCTCTACGAGCGGCCGAAGTGGGCGCCAGCCATCAGCGGCAGCGCGTGCTCATCGCGGGTGTCTGCCGAGATCTCCGGCACCGGCTCCGTGTGGGCCACACCGGATTGCAATTCGTCGACCTACAGCAACGGTCACATGGGCATGAACATCCGAGAGCAGGCGTCTCTCTGGAAGACGCCACACGGGTTTCAGGCGGGCAATGGGCCGGACGGGAACGAGTTCTCCAAGTCGGTCAGGCAGTGGGCAACACCTCGCTCGAGCCCAAACGAGAACCGAACGACAAAGATTGCGCCGAGTCACGGCAATGGTCACGGGCTGGTGCTTGCGGGGCAGGCGGCGAGCTGGCCGACGCCGGACGCACTGGCGATCAACGACGGAGAGGAACCGTCGTCGTTCCTTGCCAGACAGCAGCGGCAGAAGGCGAAGGGGATCAACGGCAACGGCATGGGTATGCCGCTGGCGATGGCTGCGAAGACGTGGCCGACGGCTACGGCGCGGGACTATCGCGGGGGGGGGGGTATCGCGATGACGCGATCCGACGGCAAGAGCCGGATGGACATGCTGGACTGGCGTGCCGAGAGCTATTCGCCCTCGGGCCCGGTGACCGCCGATGGGGAAACATCATCGCCAGTCGCCCCGGGCTCGCGCCGGCGGTTGAACCCGGCCTTTGTGTGCTGGCTGATGGGATGGCCTTGGTGGTGGACGAGGCCCGTGCCGATCAGCTTCGCTGCGGCGGAAATGGAGTCGTACCGCTCTGGGCTGCGGTCGCGACTGTCATCGCTTGTCGACGGTTGATGGCATGACCGCCGCCATCGGCTCCCGTGGTCTCGGTGCGGCCCGCGGCTTCGAGCGCGAAGAGCACGACTTCTATCCGACCGATCCGGCGCTGACGCGCGCGCTGCTGCAGGTCGAGAGCTTTCCCATCGGCGTGTGGGAGCCGGCGTGCGGCGACGGCGCCATGTCCCGCGTGATCGAGGCGGCCGGCATCACGACCGTGTCGACCGATCTGGTGCGACGCGGCTACGGCAGGGGCGGTGTCGACTTCCTGCGAACGCGGAAGCTGCGCGCGCCGAACGTCGTCACCAATCCGCCGTTCAAGCACTGGCAGGCCTTCGCCGAGCATGCGCTGCATCTCAAGGCGAACAAGGTCGTGCTGCTCGGCCGGCTGCTGCTGCTGGAGGGCTGGGAGCGCTCGGCGTTCTTCCGGCGCAGCGGGTTGTCGCGGGTGTGGGTTGTCGGCCGCGCCAAGATGCTGCCGCCCGGCGCCGAGGATAAGGGCCACACCGGCATGATCTGCTTCGCCTGGTTCGTATGGGACTGGGCGTCGCGCGGCCTGCAGGACGGACGGCCGCAAATCGATTGGGTCAGGCCGGCGAAGGAGTCGCGGTCGTGAGCCGTCCTCGCGGTCGTCGCCATGTCGAGCGGGACGTGGTCAAGCATGCGCTGCGCGAGGAGACCCGCCGGCGCGACGTGCTGCGCGGGATGAAGTCGCGTCCGCGGAAGATAGAGACGAAGCCGCCGCCACCCGAATGGTCGATCGGCGAGACGCCCAGCAGCTATGCGCTCGATGCCGTCCGGATGGCGCAGCGGATCTTTGGCCGGGAGCCCGGAGCCGATGCCGCGCTGGGGTGGCTGTTCGCCGCCTATCCGGCCTATGGCGGCACGGGCTCCGACATGGTCGCGCATCACACGATGCTGTCGAGCGATTCCTACTACGGGCGCTGGGTCGCCCTGTGTTCCGCGTTGCGTTTGTTCCCGAGGGATCCATGAGTCGCCGGAAAAACTTCAACATCAACGTCAAGCCGCGCGACGTACTGGTCGACATCAAGGGGCTGAGCGCGGGGGCCGTCCTCGCGTTCCTACGATTCTGGATGCACCACCATCTGCATGGTGAGCCGCTCCCGCCGGCGGAAGAGAAGGTCGCCGATGTCGATGAATACTTCCGCGAGCTGCTGGACATGAAGAACGTGCGGACCTGGCGCAAGGCGCGGGATGAGCTGCTGGCCAAGGCACGTCTTCGCCAGATGCCGGACGGGCGGTTCTATATCGGTCGCACGATGCGCGATGCCGGCTATCCCGTGCCCGACGACGACAAGGACAAGGGTGGCGGCGATTCAGGGTCGCAGGGCGGCGGCAACAGCGGCGGGCAGGGCAGCCTGCCGTTGATGCGGGTTGTGGGCGGCGCTGTGGGTAAGCCTGTGGATGGTGCGGGAAAAGCCGCCGCATCGGACGAAGTTCGGCCGAACATCGCGACAAGTTCGGGCGAAGTTCCGTCGAACATCGAGCGAAGTTCGCCCGATGTAGCGCACCAACCCGTTGATATCACACGGAACTGGGTGCGCCCCTTCATAGTCTCTTCCACTTCTACTCCTTTTGATCATGAGGTTGTTGTTGCTGTTCCCTTTGGAGCCGCGCGCGCGCGTGGCGACCCGGCGACCGCTCGAGCTTGAGGCTCGGCAGGGCGGTGAAGCGGGTGGCGTGCGAAGCGAGCGAGGTCGGTGATGGACGAACGGCGGACGGTGGTGGTCGAGACGAACCTCGACGAACGGGCAGGCGCGGTGCTGGTCGATGGACCGAAGGGCCGCAGCGTGAAGACCCGGACACGCCATGCACGTGCCCGATTCGCAACGACGACGCGGGCATCGGAACCGCCCGAGCCGCCCGAGATCGGCGGGGCGTGGTGTCCGTTGACGGTGCGGGCGAGGCTGCAGCGGATGGCGGATATCTTCCGGCGCGTCCCGCACACGCCCGACACCAAGCCGCAGGGACATCGGTCGTGCATGCCGAAGCCGGTGCGGGAGATTTTCAAGGATCAGCCTGGCGAGCCCATGCGGCTGCCGGTGGGCTCGGCTGACCTGGCGGCGGCGACGCAGACATTGGACAGCTTCGTGACGCTGACCCGGCTGAACAAGATCGTGGGCTGGCACATCGCCAACAACATCAGCGATCGGCGGCTGGGGCGCTACATCCGGCGCGACGGCAAGACGGCGGCGACACTGAAACAGAAGCTGCTCGCCTTCCTGGCCTTCGATTGGAACGAACGCGGTTGGACGCCCGAGGCCGAGGACATCCGCATGGCGCGTGACCTCATCCACAGGAATTTCAAATAGGGCTCCGCACATTCCGCAAAATTCGTGTATCAATCAGGCATCGTCGGGCCGCACAGCGTGAAGCTGGGAGCGGCCCTTCTTTTTGACCCTCCCAGAGATCGTCATGTAGCGGTCACCACAGGGCTTCCATGTTGCAACTCGACATCCGGTCCAATGCGGCCCGTGTCCGGGTGCCGTTGTCAACGCTGCAGAAGAAGCACCTTCCCAAGGCAATCCTGAACGCGACAGAGCGCACCGGGCGTTACGTCTACGGGGCACTCCGCAGCGAAGTCGGTGAGGTCTTTGATCGGCCGACACGCTGGGCAATCCAGGGTGTGCAGATCAACAGGGCGACGATGAATCGCCCTCGACTGAGCATCTGGCTTCAGGAGTTTGCGAACAAGGGTATCCCGGCCGCGGACTTTCTGGCGGCCGAGATCGAAGGCGGGACACGAAAGGTCAAGCGCTTCGAGAGTGCCCTGCAGGCCAAAGGGCTGATGCCCAAAGGATGGTTCGCCATCCCGGGCCGGCAAGCGCCACTTGATGCGCATGGCAACGTACCCGGCGCTTTCATCGTCCGCATACTAGCTGACCTGCAGGCATTTGGTGAGCAGGGCTATCGCACTAATAGGCGCGGCGATCGGCGAGGGGCGAGGAAGACGAACTACTTCTTCGTGCCCCGCAAGGGCAGTCACCTGAAGCCGGGTGTGTACTGGCACATGCCGAACCGCATGCTGGGCTGTGTGTTTATCTTTGTGAGTAAGGTCAGCTATCAGAAGCGCTTCGACTTCTACGGTGTTGGCCGTCGCGCCTACGATCGCAAGGCTACCTTGTTTATGACCGAGGAGTACGAACGCCTCGTGCGTCGCGACAACCGCTGATCTCGCGAGAGCGAGATGCATATGGCCTGCTCATCTCGCACCCGCGAAGGGTCGCGGGTCCTTCCCCCACCCCCTCCAAACGGGCAATTCGAACCGCGGGGGATCGCCAGTTTGGCACTCTGAAATTCACGGTTAACGATGTTAACGACTGGTGCAACAGACGTTAACGCGGCAACGCCGTCGCCACCGCGCACCGTCATGATGAGCATCGCCGATCTGGCGGCGCGCGACCGTGTGTCGAAGCCGGCGGTGTCGCGTCGCGTAAAGCAGCTCCGCGAGATCGGGCTGCAGGTCGAGCTGGACGGGCAAGGGCGCGTCGCCCTCGTGCACGCCGTCCAGTACGACGAGCTGAAGGGACGCGTCGCCGATCCATCGAAGGCGCAGGCACCGACGGCGGCGCAACTGCAGGCGCAGATCCCGAACGGCGAGACGTACGACGAGGCGCTGCGCCAGAAGACCTGGACGGAAGCGGAGCGGTCAAAACTCCGGCTCCTCGAGGAGCAGGGCAAGCTGGTGCGGGTCGACCAGCTCGCGGATGCACTCGCCCAAGCCGGGGAGAAGATCGTGCGCTCCGTCGATCTGATCCTGAACGATGTCGACGACCTCGCGGCCTCGGTGGCGAAGGACGGTGTCAGCGGTCTTCGGGCCGAACTCAAGAAGGTGGCGCACCGCCTCAAGAACGAGATGGCCGATGCGTTGAGCGGCATCGCCGCGCAGTCGCCCGAACAGGAGGCCGACGAGGAGTCGTGAGCGCCCATCCCAACGCGCTGCGGCTCGTCGCACAGACGCTATCGAGCCTGATTCGGCCTCCCGAGGCCATGCCCTTCGAGGTGTGGCTCGAGCGCGAGATCGTGCTGATCGACGGCCCCTATGCGGGTTCGCCGTTCAGCTTTGCCAGCGCGCCGCCCTTGCGCGGCATCGCCGAGTGCCTGAACGAGGATCACCCCGCCACCGACATCACGGTGCGCAAGGGACAGCAGTCCGGCGTCACCACCATGGCCGAGGCCTGGTGCCTCTACATCGCATCGCGCATGCCAGCCAACACGCTGTATGCGCTGCCCGGCATCGACGCGCTGCGGACGTTGAACTCGACGAAGCTGCAGCCGCTGATTGATGCCTGGCACGGTAAGATCCAGCGCACGGTGATCCTGCCGCAGGTGTCGCGCGGCGGGCAGGGCTCGACCACTTACGAGAAGAAGTTCATCGGTGGCTACCTCGCGCTCGCCAACGCGAACGCCGTCATGGACCTGTCCATGAACACGGCGCGCTTCGGCATCGGCGACGAGCTCAGCAAGTGGCAGGACATCCCGGGCTTCGGCGATCCTGAGGAGCTGTTCGACGGTCGCTTCACGGCCTTCCGCCGCACGAAGACCTACAAGAAGTTCCGCTTTTCCACACCGGAGGTCGACAGCGGCGACGAGAGCGACGAGGCCGAAGGTCACTGCCGAATCGACAGGCACTTCCGCCGGAGCGACCAGCGCTTCTGGAACGTGACTTGTCCGGAGTGCCAGCAGCGCTTCGTGCACGATCCCGAACGCTTCATCGTCGACATCAAGCATCCGCACCGTTCAACGTACCAGCACCAGTGCGGCCATCAGATCAGCGAGGCCGAGCGGGTCGTCGCGGTGCGCGGCGGCGAGTGGATCGCGACAAAGGAGGCGCCGCACCATGCCGGCTTCCACTTCGACGCCTTCATCTCGCTGTTGATGTCCTACGAGGCGATTGCCGAGGACACGATCCGCGCGAAGTCGGAACTGCAGAAGAAGTCGCTGGCGAACCTCGTCCATGCGCTGCCCTATCGTTTCAAGGGCGATGCGCCGGAGTGGGAGAAGCTGACCGCCCGGGTCGAGCCGCACCTCAAGCGCGGCCACGTACCGGCGAAGGGGTTGCTGCTCGTCGGCTTCGCCGACGTGCAGATGCGTGGACTGTGGGTCGAGATCGTGGCCTTCGCCCCGAATGGCGAGAGCTGGTCGGTCGATGCGCTCTATATCGACGGCGACACGGCGCGCAGCGACGGCCCCGTTTTCGAACAGTTGAAGCGCGAGACCATCGACCGTCGCTTCCCCGATGCGTTCGGTGGCGAGCGTCGCCTCGACGCCCTGGGAATCGACACCGGCTTCCGGACGCACGTCGTCTACAACTGGGTGCGCCATGCCCAGCGCGCGCATCCCGACACGGGACGCGAGCTGATCCTGGCGACCGACGGTCTCGACGGCTGGGGCCGTCCGGCCCTCGGCCAGCCCAAGCTGCGCGACATCGACCTCGACGGTCAGAAGGTCAAGCAGGGGGTAAAGGTCTGGGGGCTTGGCACCTGGCCGCTGAAGGCGACCGTGTATAGCGACCTTCGCGTGGCGATCCCCGAAGGCGCCACGCCGGACACAGCGCCGGACGGCTATTGCCACTTCGGCGTCTGGAACGACGAAGTCTACTTCAAGCAGCTCACTGCCGAGCAGCTCGAGGACATCAAGGTCCGCGGCATCGTCCGCGGCCGGCGATGGACGCCGTCGCGCGACAACCACTTCCTCGACTGCCGCGTCGGCTGTCGTGCCCTGGCCGAGTATCTCGGCCTCGGCACCATGACACCGGAACAGTGGTCGCAGCTGGCGCTACGCCGTGGGCTGCCGCCCGAACTCAGCGCCCAGGATCTGTTCGCGCCGCGACCGGCCGCGACCGTCGTGGACAGCCGGCATGCGCAAGCCGTGATTGAACATCGCAAGGTGGCCGATCGGGCCGCCGCCGAGCAACAGCCGCGCGCCGGGTGGCGTGAGCGGACACAAGGTTGGTGGAGCCGACGTCGATGACCACGAGCTGGACGATCGCCGACATCGCCGCCCTTGAAGCCGCCATCAAGCGCGGCGTGAAGAGCGTGACCTATGCCAGCGGCACAGTGACCTATCATTCGCTGGACGAGATGCTGCGGCTGCTTGACCGCATGCGGAACGAGGTGGCCGGCGCATCCGGTGCCAACCAGGCGATCTATGCCGGGCGGGTCCTGTGAAGAAGAAGGAGCGCAAGGCGCTCAAGCGAGTGGAGAAGGCGCGGGCTCTGCTCGCGCGTCACTATGACGGTGCACTTTCGGGTCCGCGCCGCCAAGGCTTCGGTGCGCGAGGCACGTCGGCCAATGCCGAGATCGGTCCGGCGTTGCGCTCGCTGCGCGATCGTGCCCGGTCGATGGTGCGCAACACGCCGCACGGGCACGCCATCGTCGACGTCATGGTCCGCCATGTCGTCGGCAGCGGCATCACGCCCGTATGGAACACCGGCTCGGATCGCGCCGACAAGCAGGTTGGCCTGCTGTTCGAGGAGTGGACCAACCGGTCGGATGCGGCGGGCGAACTGCACTTCTTTGCCCAGCAGGCTCTGCTGGTGCGCGCCATGGTCGAAGGTGGCGAAGGTCTGCTGCGTTTCGTCGATGTCCGCTACGCCGAGGACAGGCGGACTCCGCTCCGGCTTCAATTGCTGGAAGGCGACCATATCGATACGGCGCGTGATGGCCTGGCCGTGGAAGGACGGCGCACGCGGCTCGGCGTGTCGCTCGGACCCTGGGATCGGCGTCTGGGGTATTGGCTGCACGAGACCCATCCGGGCGAGGGCGTCGCAAACTGGAGCGCGGCGGGCTACGGCTCGCGCTTCGTTGCCCGCGACGAGATCGTCCATGTCTACCGTCCGCTGCGCATCGGTCAGTTGCGCGGCGTGACCTGGCTGGCGCCGGTGCTGCTGTCGGCCAAGGATCTGGCCGAGCTGATGCAGAACACCATCGTCAAGTCGGGTGTCGAGGCGTCCTTCGCCGGGTTCATCGTCGACAATGGCGGCGGCCCCGTGAACATGGGACAGGCTGTCGACTCCGCAACCGGCGACACCACCATGATGCCCGAGCCGGGCACGCTGATGCGGCTGCGCGGCCAGGATATCAAGTTTGCCGAGCCGAAGACCTCGACCCAGTTCGAGTCGGTCTCGATTGCCACTCTGCAGGGGATGGCGGCCGGCACCGGCCACACCTACGACCAGATCACCGGCGACCTGCGCCAGGCCAATTATTCGTCCCTGCGGGCGGGCAAGATCGAACACCGTCGCCTGGTCGAGCAGGTGCAGTGGCACGATATCATTCCGCGCCTCGACCGCGTGCTCGACCGCTTCGTCGATCGCTGCCTGCTGGCCGGCACGTTGCGGCCACGCAGCGACGGCTATCGGCGCGATTGGGTGCCGCCGGCCGTCGAGCCGATCGACCCGAAGAAAGATCTCGATGCGGACATTGCGGCGGCGCGTGCCGGGCGCATAACGCCGCAAGAGTTCATCAGCATGTGGGGCCGCGACTGGCGCAAGGTCATCGCCGACTCTGCGGCCTTCTGGAAAGCGGCCGATCAGGCCGGAGTGGTGATGGACATAGACGCTCGTCGGCCTGCGAACGGCGGGGCCGCGGCGAAGCCTGTCACCCCTGAACCGCCTGAGCCGGCAGACCCGCCGGAAGAGGATGAGTCCGATCCCGAGGATGAAGAATGAGCCAGGTTATTCAACTGCCGCCAATGCTGCGGAGTGCCGAGCTGCGCGCGTCCTCCTTCGAGGAGAAAGACCACACCATCGAGTGCTGCTGGACAACCGGCGCCACCGTGCGCCGCGTCTCCTGGGTCGATGGCGCCTATGACGAAGAACTCGTCGTTTCGGCCAATGCCGTTCGGCTCGATCGGCTCAACGCGGGCGCGCCGATGCTGAACACCCACGCCCAGTGGGATCTGTCGTCGGTGATCGGCTCGGTCATGCCGGGCACGGCCCGCATCGAGACAGGCAAGGGGCTGGCGCGCGTCCAGTTGAGCCGTGCCCCCGGCGACGCCGATATCGTCCAGAAGATTCGCGACGGAATCGTGCGAAACATCTCGGTCGGCTACATCCGCCACAAGATCGAGAAGGTCGAGAAGAACGGCGAGACGCCGCTGTGGCGCGTCGTCGATTGGGAACCGCACGAGATTTCGGCGGTTCCGATCCCGGCCGATGCCGGTTCCCAGTTCCGCGCGGCGCCTGCCGGCGAGCGGTCGTCGCTCTTCCCGTGCAGCATCGTCGGTCTCAGTGCCGCCGCTGCGGCGCGCGTCCGTATGCAGATGAGCGAGCGCCGGCTGCCGCGCAGCGCCTAACCGGCATCGCCCGACCCGTTTCGTCAGAGCCGCCTGCGTGCCACCGGGGCAGCAGGGCTACGGCACGTACGCCCCGGAGTCTCTGTCACTTCCATCGTCACCAGGAGAACCACATGAAGGCTCACCGCCTGTTCATGGCGCTCGGCGCTGTCGCGCTGTGCGCCGCTTCCGTGATTGCGCTCGCGGTCCCGGAATTTCATACCCTCGTCGCGACGGCGCTGGCGGCGCCGCACCTGCCGTCGGCCGACATCCTGCTCGCCATGCCGGTCGCCTTGCCGGCGCTGCGCACCCAGCTCACCGACCTTCAGACCCGGGCCAAGGCGAAGAAGGCCGAGATCCGTGAAGGCCTGACCGACGAACAGGTCCGCGCCATCGAGACCGAGCATGAGGCACTGATCCGTCAGGCCGAAGAGGTGCAGGCCCAGATCGCCACGGCGGAAGCCGAGGAGCGGACGGGCAATCCCCCGGGCAATACCCAAGCCAACCCGCAGGTCAGCCAGGCCGTCCGCGAGGCCCAGGCGGCCGAGCGCGCCCGCGCTGCCAGCATTCGCGACATCGGCCGCCGTGCCGGCATGACTGACGAGGTGGTGACCCGTGCCGTCGACGATGGCACCGATGTCGAGACCTTCCGCGCTCGCGCCTTCGACGAGATGACGGCGCGTCAGACGGCGACTCCCACGTCGGGCATCACCATCACCCGGGACGAACAGGACAGCCGCCGGGCAGGGATGCGGGATGCGATCGTCGCGCGTATGGCGCGCGCCGCTGGCGATCGCAACGTCCAGATCCCGGAACATGCCCGGGCATTTGGCGAGATGGGCTTCGCCGAAATGGCGGCCGAGGTCATCGGCCACCGCGGCCACCTGCGGACGGCGCGCCAGGTCGATCAGGTCTTTGCCCGTGCCTTCCACTCGACGTCGGATTTTCCGGGCATCTTCAGCGACGCCCTGAACGTCCGCCTGCTGGCCCGATACCTTGCGGCCACGCCAACCTATCGGCTGTTCTCGGCGCGCTACAATGCCAACGACTTCCGCGCTCAGAACGTGGTGCGCGCCGGCGACTTTCCGACCTTGCAGCCGATCCTCGAGACCGGCGAGATCAAGGCCGGCACCTGGGGAGAGTCGAAGGAACAGCTCACCGTGTCGCCCTACGGCGTCCGCTTCGGCATCTCGCGCCAGATGATCGTGAACGACAATCTGGGCGCCATCGACCAGGTCATCGGTTCGTCCAGCGACCGGGTCACGGACTGGGAGAACGGCATCGTCTTCACGGCGCTGCTGCAGTCCTCGAACGCCGGCCCGACGCTGCTGACCGACGGCAAGCGGATGTTCCACGCCGATCACGGCAACCACGTGACCAGCGGCACGGCGATCGCCGTGCCGTCTGTCGGTTTGGGCCGTGCGGCCATGGCGAAGCAGACGAGCCTGGACGGCCTCAAGCTCAACCTGCGCCCGTCGATCATCCTCACCGGGCCCGACCGGGCAACGGAAGCGGAGCAGCTCACGACGCAGATCACGCCGGCCACGATGGGTACGGTGGTTCCCGACTGGATGCGCCGCCTGGCGGCCGCCAGCGATGCCAATATCACGGGCAACCATTGGTACCTGTTCGCCGATCCGAGCGTCGCGCCGACCATGGTTTACGGCAGCCTCGACGGCTACGAAGGCCCGCGCCTCAGCACCAACGACCCGTTCACGGTGCAGGGCATCGAGGTGAAGCTCGAGCACGATTTCGGCGCCGCGGGTGTCGACTATCGCGGCGCTTACCACAACGCCGGCGCAGCCCCGACCTGATAGCGGCCTGACCGCCCGGCTGTAGACGGCCGGGCGGCGCCGTTGCGTCACCGCGTTTAATCCCGTCAACCGATTCGAGGGTCATCATGAAGAACTACAAGGGCTCTGCCGATATCGTCGATATCGCCGCACCGGAGGACGCCGACTCCGGCGAATTCCTCATTGTCGGTCAGCTCTACGGCGTGGCCGGCAAGGCGGTCGCCAGTGGCGAAACCGTCGCGATCCATCGCCGTGGAACCTTCAGCCCCTTGCCGAAGGAAACCGGCGCGACCTGGTCGGTCGGCGACCAGCTCTACTGGAACGCCTCGACCAAGGTCTTCTCGAAGGACAACACCGACACGTTGGTCCGCGCCGTCGCCGGCGCGGCAGCCGGTTCGGGCGACACCACGGGCACGGTAATCCTCTTCGGCTGATCGAAGCGAGCGAAGGAGAAGCCGCCATGGCGTCATTCACGGATGGCATGGCGGCCATCTTCCGCGACACGATGGGCGAGCCCGTCACCTATACGAAGGTGGGCGGCGCGCCGATCGCCATCGTCGGCATCCCCGAGATGCCCGCCATCACGGTCGATGGCCTTTCCGAAGTTCAGATCGTCGACGCCGATTCGTGGCTGCACTTCGCCGAGGCCGACCTTCCGGTCGGGTACGGCGAGGGCGACACCATGGTCGTGCGCGGCGTGACCTACCGGGCCAAGGCACCGATGCCCGATGGGCGCGGCATGGTCCGCATTCCTCTATCGAAAGCCTGATCCATGCCAACCCATGCACGGGCCGTGATCGTCGCCGCAGCGGTGACGGCGCTGACTGGACTTAGCACGACCGGCACCCGCGTCCATGCCGGCCGCACGGCGCCGAAGAGCGCCGGTGCTCAGCCTTACCTGCTGATCTACGGCCGCGGCGAGCAGTCAGTGCCGCTCACCATGAATGGCCCGAACCGCAAGCTGCAGCGCGAGCTGCTGCTGGTGGTCGAGGGTGTGGCGGGTGAAGCCGTGGACGTCGACGACACCCAGAATGCCATCGCCCTGGAGGTCGAGACCGCGCTGGCCGCCGATCCCACTCTGGGCGGCAAGGCCCGCGACCTTTTCCTCGCGCGCACCACCATCAACGCACAGGTCGACGGCGAGACCCGCCTCGGCCTCGTGCGCCTCGAATTCACCGTCCTTTATCAGACCGTCGCCATGGCGCCGGGCAGCAACGTCTAGGGAGACATCGTCATGTCGAATCACGTCGGCAACGAAGGCCAGCTCAAGATCGGCGCCAATGCCGTGGGCGAACTCCGCGGCTTTGATATCACCGAGGAGATCGGCACGGTCGACGACACGGTCATGGGGGACGATTGGGAGACCCACAAGACCAACCACAAGAAGTGGAGCGGGTCGGCCAATGTATTGTGGGACGAGGCGGATACCACGGGGCAGGGAGCCTGCACTGTCGGTGCGTCTGTTACGCTCAATGGGTATCCGGAAGGGTCGACGTCGGGGGACACCTATCTCACGGGAACGGCGACGGTGACGAAGCGCACCATCACGTCGACCCATAATGGCCTCGTCGAGATGGCCATCGAGTACCTGGGCAACGGCCCGCTGACGACCACCACGGTGGGGGCGTAGTCCATGAGCACCAAACTGATCGAGCTGCTAAAGCAGGACTACATCGAGCGCAAGGCCGAGGTCGAGGTGTTGGGTGTGAAGGTGTTCGTTACGCCACTCACCATCGCCGAGCAGACTCGCATCAACACGCTGCACCCCGACGACGGCGCGCTTCGTCTTGCCGAGATCATGGTCGCGAAGTGCCGCGATGCCGAGGGCAATCCAGTGTTCAGCAAGGACGACAAGCCGTTGCTGACGCGCGTCGTCGCCGGCGACCGCATCGGACCGATCATCGCCGCCATTACCGGCCCCGGTGTAGAGGCCCAGATAAAAAACTGAGTAGCGATCAGCTCGCCTACGCGAAGTTCGCGCTGGCTGATCGCCTCCACAAGACCCCGGCCGAGATCGAGGCCATGCCGTTGGAACACTTCAATGGCCTGCTGGCCTATTACGCTCTCAGCGAAGAACGCCGCCAGAAAGGGAAGTGACCGATGCCCTTCGATGGTGACGCGCGCTGGCAGATGGACATCCTGGCGGCCGACAAGACCGCCAGCGCCTTCGCTTCGGTCGACCGCCGAATCAAGGGCCTCGAAAGCAACGTCGCCGCCATGGGCCGCTCCATGGCCGCCGGCGTCGGCCAGACCGTCGCGTTAGGGCGGGGCCTCCATCAGCTTGCCGTCGCCTATGGCGTGCTGGCCGCCGGGCAAAAGGCCCTGCAGGCCGGCTTCAAAATCGGTGACCTCGGCGAGCAGGCCGAGCAGATCGGCATCACCACCGACCAGCTGCAGGCCTATCGCCTGATGGCGGCGCAGGCCGGCGTCACCAACGAACAGCTCGACGCCTCGGTGATGAAGCTGGCTCGTTCCATGGGCACGGCCAACGACGGCAACGACGAGATGATCGCCCGCTTCCAGAAGCTGGGCGTGAACCTGCTCGACAGCGACAAGAAGCTGCGTCCCGTCGCCGACATCCTGCCCGAAGTCGCCCAGGGCATGCTCAAGGTGTCGTCGGACACCGAGCGCAGCGCCCTGATGGCGGAGCTGTTTGGCCGCTCCGGCGCCCGCCTCAAGACGATGCTGGAGGAGTGGGCCAAGGGCAACGACCGCCTGGTGTCGAGCGCCAAGGCGCAGAACGCCATCGCCGGGCCAGACGCCATCAAGGCGTGGGACAAGCTGGGCGACCAGCTCCTGGTCGGCCAGCAGCGCTTCGAGACCCTGATCGCCACCATGGGCAAGCCGGTCGCCTTGCTCGGCCTGCAGGCCATCAACACCCAGCTCGCGCTGATGAACAGCACGATTAAGGGCGTGCAGAAGGCCTACGACTGGCTGACTTCGCGCGCCGGCTCCGGTGTGTCGCTGGCGGACATGCAGAAGGAAGCGGGCGAGGTCCAGGGCCGCATCGACCGACTTCACCTGCAGCCGCCCACGACGTCGAACCAGGCGCTGATGCAGCGCGAATACGCCCGCATGGGCGTCCTGCAGCAGCAGATCGCCGACAAGATGACGGCCGACGCGGTCGTCACCCTGCCGCCGATTGCCGTGGGCGGCAACACCAGCAACCCGACCGGTAGGGGGGCGGGCGCAGCGGCGGCTAAGCTCGACGATCGTCTCAGGGACCTGCAGGTGGAGAGGGCCGCGCTGGAGAAGGCGCTGGCCGCCTTCGAGATCCGCGGCAATGAATCGGTCGAGGACGTTGATCGCCGGCTCGATGCGCAGGCCAAGCTCGACAAGAAGATCCACGACTCCCTGAAGGACGTGCCGCCGAACTCTCCGCTGGCGGCGCAGCTCACCCAGGAAGCGACCGCGATCGCAACCTACACCCAGCGGCTCGACGAGAAGAAGCGGTTGCTGACCGAAGCCGAGGGAATCACCCAGCGCTACGGCGACGGCACCCGTGTGCTGGCCCGCGAAGTGGCCCAGCTCGACAAGTTGCTGGCGGCCAATGCCATCACCCAGGGCACCTACAACGCGGCCCTGAAGGCCACGACGCAGGCGGCCGACGACCAGGCGCGCGCCTATCGCGCCGCGGCGGGTGGGGCCGATGCCTTTATCGCCGGCATCGAACAGGCGATGGCCGATCTCGACCGCGCCAACTCGACCTTCGAGCTGGGCAAGCGCATCGTGGACGATACCAGCCAGGCGATCGGCGATCTGGCCAGCGGCGCGGAAGTCGACTTCAACCGCATCCTGGCGGGCTGGATCACGATGTGGGCGCAGATGGAAATGCGTGCCGCGGCCTCCAGCCTGTGGACCATGCTGGGCGGGAAGAGCGAAGGCGGCGGGGGCGGCGGTGGTCTCGCCGGGCTATTGATCAGCGGCATCAGCTCTCTGTTCGGCAGCTTCAGTGGCGGTGGCGGCTGGGAGATCGGCCCGGTCGGCGGCGCGTACAACGGCGGCGGCTCGATGAGCTACGGCGGCCCGCGGGCCGCCGGTGGCCGCGTGTCGCCGGGCAACTGGTACATGGTGGGCGAGCGCGGCCCGGAACCGTTCATCCCTGATTCGGCCGGTACCATCCTGCCGGCCGATTCCCTGGGAGGCTCGACGACCGTCATCGTCAACCAGACCGTCCATATCGGCGAATACGTGACCGGCACGGAGTACCGGAAGGGGCTCGCGGCCGTGAAGAAGGCGGCGGAAGACGGCGCCTATGCGCGCGTGGTCGACGACCGCCGCCGCGGCGGCTCGCTCAAGAAAGTGTTCGGTTAAACACCTCGATTCACTCTGCACCGTGCGGGCTCCCGCGCGTGTGAACGCGCTGCCGCCCGCTTGGCGGCTCCAAGGAGCCGCCATTGGCCATTCAATACCCGCTGGCCTGGCCGACCCATCGCGGCCTGCGCGACATCGTTATCCGCCGGCGCAAGATCGTCGGCGGGTCGCGCTCGCCATTCTCCATCCTGTCGGAGCAGTTCTACGAATGGCCCGGCAACGAGCGCTGGGAGGCCGACATCAACCTGCCGCCCATGGTGCGGGCGGATGCAGCGCCGTGGATCGCGTGGCTGCTGTCGCTCGACGGCCCGATCGGCACCTTTCTGATGGGCGATCCCGACGGCGCCGTGCCGCGAGGGCTGGGCACCGGCACGCCGCAGGTCGATGGCGGCGGGCAGTCCGGCAAGGAACTCGCCATCAAGACCGGCCTCGGCACGACGGCCAACTGGCTGCGTGCCGGCGACTGGGTGCAGATCGGCAGCAACGGCTCGGCCCGGCTTTACCGCAACCTGCGCGACGTGTCGCTGAACGCCTCCGGCCGCGCCGTTCTCGACATCCGTCCCAAGCTGCGCGGGGCCACGGTCGACAACGAGATCGTGACCGTGGTCGGCGCCAAGGGCCTGTGGCGCCTCGACGGCGACACCGTCGAGGAAGCCATCGACGCCGCCCGCCACCACCGGGCGATGATGATAACGGCAGTTGAAGCGTCGGCTGGATAGCCGACGCTTCAACTGCCGATGGGAGCGACAGCTCTTTGCGCCAGCAAAGAGCGAGAGCGCCGACGGGTGTCGCAACGCCCGACGTGTCTTCAACCCTCGTTTCAACACGTTGACCAATTCTTCGCCGAGTGCGCTTTAAACGCGCGCCTTGGCGAAGCGGAGCTTCGCCAAATGGGAACCTTCACCGTTGACGATCGGCCCGCGCTCAGCGGCGCCGCCTCTGCGTCCGATGACTATATCCTTATCTGGGATACATCAGCCGGAACCCACAAGAAGATATCGCGGGCGGAGTTTTGGGTTGCGTTGCAGGCGGCGATAGCGAGTTATGGCGGTACTGTTTATCTGCCGCATTTGGAAATCACCACAGGTGATGTCATCATTGCACGTACAGGCTTTCCTTACGGGTACGTTGCGAGACCTGACGTGGGGGGAGCCAAGAAGCTTCGTTTCTCTGTGGTAGGCGGCGGACCACTCGAAGAGCTTGGCTTCTTCGCGGATGCAATTTATGCACCGAACGTTGGGACAACCGCAGCAGGCGCCAACGCTGTGATTGATCCGGGCGCTGGAGGATCTGTCCTGAGGTCGACTTCTTCGTCCATCTACAAGCGTGACGTGGAAGATCTGGAGAGTGCGCGTGCCGATGCCGTCATCGAGCATGCTCGTCCGGTCTGGTACCGTTCGAAGGCACCCAACGATCCGTCGGACTGGAGCTGGTACGGGCTGATCGCGGAAGAACTCGCCGAGATCGAACCGCGCCTGGTGACCTTCGGTTACCAGGATCAGCATTACGAGATGGTCGAAGTCGAGCCAGCGGTTGGAGACGAGCCAGCGCGCTCCGAGCGTCGCCTCAAGGTCGACGCAGAGAAGGTGCCCGACGGCGTCGCCTACGATCGCCTTACAGTGATGCTGCTCGACGTCGTGCGCCGGGAAAAGGCGAAGACGGCCGCCCTCGAAGCGACGGTCGCGGACTTGTTGGCGCGGGTCGCTGCATTGGAGGCATGACTGTGCGTCTAGCTGGAGGCAATTCTTCCGACCCGTATGTGAACGTCTACGTAAGTGCCGGCGACCTCGCCGTCGTTGAATTCGGCATCAATGCCAGCCTTCGCGAACGCCATAGTCAGGGCTTGGCGACAAGCTTGCGCTATTGTGGGGTGAAAGGTCACGATCATCCCGTACTTTGACGGGGCACCAGACCCCATGATCTGTCCACCCTCGACCGACCATCCTGCGTCCTTGAACGCGTCCTGGAGCTGTCCGACGTAGGTGCCGGAGTCGGACGCCGAAGGATCTGACATGATCCGGATTCTTCCATTAGCAGCACTGGCTTCGCGTCGGATGGCTTCGGCTTGTGCCTTCGTGACATGGCGGCCATGCAACAAGGAAACTTCGCGTTCGAGGCGGTCGATCCGATCCTTGGCCTCGTCCGGAGACCCCACGTTGAGCTTGCGCTTGTAGTCGGCGATCTCGTCGTCTCGTAGCTTGAGGCGCGCTTCGAGTGATCTGATCTCGCTCAGATAGATGGCCCTCACGGCAACCCAGATGATGATCCCAGCGAGGATGATCCCGGCGATGAAGGTGAAGGGCGCGGCCGAGATGACCGACCACTCCCGGTCGATATGAGTCAAGAAGTCCACGGCAAGACTGTAGCACGACCGATGTGTCAGCCAACCTTAAGGGTAAGGAGAGATAGGTGGCCCGCAACCTCTCCGAACGTTATGCCCTCGCGCTAACCGAGCGGCGTGCCGAACTGGCGCTGCTCATGGAAGCCGAGGTGGCGTCGGGCTTCGTGCGCATCTGGACCGGGCTGGGGCCGATGCCGTGGAACAGCGTCGAGTTCACCGGCCTCGGCGGGCTGATCGGCGTCGGCACGGTCGAGGAGAGCGGCGACGACCTGAAGGCGACCGGCGTCTCGGTCTCCCTGCGCGGCGTCAAGGCGGCCGACGTGGCGCTGGCGCTGAACGAGCTGCGGCTGAACAAGCCCGGCCGCATCTGGCTGGCCACCTTCGAGCCGGGCCACCTGCTGGGCGAAGGCGCCGATCTTCTGGGCGAACCGGCCTACGAGGTCGAGATCGGCGAGGGCGGGGACGTCCTCGGCGAAGGCGCGAACGTGCTGGGCGAATCGGTGGCCGAGATGTGGATCGGCGTGCCCGAGGGCGGCCTGATCGATCCGCCCAAGATCCTGTTCAAGGGCCGTTTCGACACGGCCGTGCACGACGATGGCGACCCGTCGGCGCCGGTGCTCACGGTCGGATTCGAGAGCGACCAGATCGACCTGGAGCGGCCGAAGGAGCGGCGCTTCACCGACGCCGCGCAGAAGGCGCTCTATCCCGGCGACCGCGCCGGAGAGTTCATCGCCAAGCTGCAGGATGACGACATCGTGTGGGGGCGGCGGGGTTAGTCGCTGGCGCCGCCGACTTCCTGGATGCGAGCGAAGGTCGATACTTCACGTCGTCCATGCTCTGCAGCGGCTTCCGTCAAGCGGCAATAGGCTGGTGCAGACAACGAGTAGCGAGCTTCGATGAAGTGAATGGTGTTCGCTTTGAGCGCTACGATCATCGAGTTTGGTGCGCTTGAAGTGATGTCGGAACGGCACCGAATATCCCAACTGCCGGGGGCGACGTCGACTCTCAAGTAAGTCCGCTTCGGTAGCTGCCCAAGAGTGCGTTGATTGGCTGTCATCTCCAGAACGCTTCCAGCCCCATCGGGCCGGAGGATGTAAACGGCAGAGCGTCCTGGTGGTGGTGCAGAAAATTGCTTGCCGCTGGCATCGGCCTGCGGGGACGCCATGGGAGCGGTGTCCGAACATCCCGCAAGGGAGAGTAGTGCAATCGCGAAAAGGCGCTGGTGAAGCATCGGCCCTCCAAGAGGTGCCAACCCTATTCGGCATGTTCTCCGGTCGCAATCTCCAGCGCTGTACGAATTTCACTCGGGAAAGTCACATGGTCCTAACTCGCCTCGACGGTTGGGAGCAGCGGCTCGCCGCGTTCATAGAGCAGCGGCGGATGCGACCGTTTGAATGGGCAGGAAACTGCTGCGCCAGCTTTGCGATCGATGCCGTCGAGACTGTCACGGGGCGACGTGTCTGGAACGTCACCTGGGGCACGGCAACGGAGGCGGCGCGCGTCATTGCTAAGGCCGGCGGACTCGACGCGGCCGCGACCTCGGTTCTGGGACCGTCTACTTCCGACTGGCGCAAGTGCCGTAGGGCAGATGTCGCGCTCGTGGAAACCGACGCCCGACAGTCTCTGGCTATTTGTACGGGTCAGTCTCTAACCGCTCCCGGTACACGCCGCCTGGAACATCTGCCGCTGAATGCCGCGCTCGCGGTGTGGCGCATCGGTTAGTCGCCGTCCCTTCACCTACAGAGAACAAGGACCCGCAATGCTTCTGATCGGGGTGTTCGTTGCTGTCCTGCTTTTGGTGAACCCGGCGACCGCGGAGCCCATCACGATGTCTCTTGTCGCCATCGGGATATCGAAGGCTGTGGCGGCGGCCATTACGACAGCGATCGTCACCACGGTCGTCAGTATGGGCCTGTCGTTCGTCGCGAGCGCAATCCTGAAGCCGTCGGCGTCCGGCAACAAGCAGCCGGTCATGCAGTCGCCGAACCTCGCGCGGCAGACGGTCGAGAACAAGGTCTCGGTGCGCCAGGCCGCGGCGCCGCTGCCGATCCTTTACGGCCGGGCACGCATCGGCGGCACGATCTTCTTCGCGCATGCCGTCGACGACGACCAGATGCTGCTGATGTGCGTGGCGCTGGTCGGGCACGAGTGCGAGGCGGTCGACGAGGTCTGGCTGAACGACGAGGTGCTGCCGCTCAACCCCGACGGCAGCGTGGCCTCGGGCAAGTATCAGAACCATGTCGCCGTGACCAAGCACCTGGGCTCGCCGGACCAGCTCGCCGATGCCGACCTGGTGGCGCGCAGCGGCGGGGTGTGGACGTCGGAGCATCGCGCCCGCGGCATCTGTTATCTCGCCATCCGGCTGTGGGCCAACCCGGAGATCTTCTCCTCGCTGCCGAACTTCTCGGCCGTGGTGCGCGGCAAGAAGGACGTCAAGGATCCGCGCACCGGGCTCACCGGCTACACGGCCAACAGCGCACTCTGCTACGCGAACTATCTGGCGGATACGATGTACGGCCGCGGCGTCGATTTCGACACCGAGATCGACCAGCCCGCCCTGATCGCGGCGGCCAATGCCTGCGACGAAGAGGTGACGATCAAGGCCGGCGGCACAGAGAAGCGTTTCCAGACGAATGGTGCGCTGCTCTCCTCGCTGGAGCCGCAGGAGATCATGGGCCGCCTGCTGGCCGCCATGCACGGCCGCTCGCCCTACGACGGCGAGAAGTGGCGCATCATCGCCGGCGTCTGGCAGCCGCCCACGGTGCATTTCACCGACGCCGACCTGCGCGGCGGCCCGAAGATCGCCACGCTGACCTCGCGCCGCGAGGCCTGCAACAAGGTGGCCGGCACCTACATGGGCCCGGACAACAACTGGCAGGTCGCCGACTTTCCGCCGATTGCCAGTCAGGCGTTCAAGGAACTGGACGGCGGGCTGGAGTTGGTGCGCGACATCGAGCTGCCCCTCACCATCAGCGCCTCGATGGCGCAGCGCATCGCCAAGATCGACCTGCTGAAGGCGCGCCAGCAGATCGCCGCCAGCATGCCCTGCAAGCTCACGGCCTGGCGGGCCCAGGCCGGCGACACCGTCACCTGGACCAGCGAACGCTACGGCTGGACCGCCAAGGAGTTCGAAGTCGCAAGCCTGCGCTTCGAGATCTACACCGACGACGACGGCAACCCGGCCGTCGGCGTTACCCTGGAGCTGAAGGAGACGCACGCCTCGGTCTACGACTGGTCGACCGACGAAGAGAGCAGGGTCGATCCGGCGCCGAACAGCGACCTGCCGGACCCCTTCACCGTGCTGCCGCCCACCAACCTGGTGGTGCAGGAGGAGATCTACGCCACGCGCGACGGCGCCGGCGTGAAGGCGCGCGCGCACTTGAGCTGGCAGGCCAGCCCCGACGGCTTCGCCGAACTCTATCAGCCGCAGGTGCGGAGCTGGCCCTTGGGCGACTGGATCAAGCTGCCGCGCATCGCCGGCCTCCAGGCGACGCTGACCGACCAGACGCCCGGCACCTACGAATATGCCGTGTGTGCCGTGAACGTGCTGGGCGTGCTGTCGCCGCTGGTCACGGTGGTGAAGGAGATCACCGGGCTGCAGGCGCCGCCCAGCGCGCCGACGGGCCTCACCGTCTTCGCCTCGGGCGGCTGGGGCCTGCTGCGCTGGGTGCGCTCGCCCGACCTCGACGTGCGCATCGGCGGCGCGCTGGTGGTGCGCTGGGGCCCGACCGAGCCGCCGTATTTCATCGGCGAAGGCGGCGACGTGCTGGGCGAGGGCGGCGACGTGTTCGGCGACGATACCAGCAGCTGGGAGCGCGCCAGCCCGCTGCTCGACGCCGTACCGGGTGGCGATACCCATGCCGTGGTGCCGCTGCGCACCGGCACCTATCTGGCGAAGTTCCGCGACTCGACCGGGACCTATTCGGAGGACACCGCCTTCGTGCAGGCGCGGCAGTCGAGCGACGGCTACGGCGTGCTGGCCAGCCTGGTCGAGGATCCGGCCTTCGGCGGCGGCAAGACCAACTGCAGCGTGGTCGGGTCGCATCTGGCGCTGACGCCGGGGCAGGCGAGCGGGCTCTATACCTTCTCGTCGCCGCTCGACCTCGGCGCCATCCACTTCGTGCGCCTCACCGGCAACATCGTGGCCAGCGTGGTGAACAACACGTCGACGATCGGCGCGCGCACGGCGCCCATCAGCACCTGGCCGCGCATCGTCGAGACGGTCACGGGCACCGAGGCGGGATCGTACATCGAGTATCGGTCCACGACCGACAATCCCGGCGGCACGCCGGCGTGGAGTGCCTGGGCCCAGCTCGAATCGGCCGATGTCGAGGCCCGTGGTCTTGAGTTCCGTTACCAGCAGTTCGCCCTCGATACCGCGTACGGCATCGAGACGTCCGGGCTCGCCATCGTCGTCGAGGAGCGTGTGTGATGTCGCAGCATGATATGGTCATCGACGATGCCGGCGGCGCGGCCTTCCTGGCCGACCTCAATGCCTCCATCAAGGCGCTGGTGTCGACCAGCAAGGGCAACAGCCGTCCGGCGACCGCCTATGCCGGGCAGCTCTGGATCGACGACAACACGCCGTCGTCGACGGTCTGGACGCTCTACCTGTTCGACGGCACCGACGACATCGCCCTCGGCACCTTCAACACGACGTCCAACACCTTCACGGCAGCCAACGCACCGTCGGGCGTACCGACCGGCACCATCATGCTGTTTGCGGGCGCATCGGCGCCGGCGACCTGGGCATTATGCGATGGCGGTGAGTCGAGCCGCACAGGTGAGGCGGCACTGTTCGACATCTGCGGCACGACCTACGGCGGCGGCAATGGCTCGACCACGTTCAACAGGCCGGACCTGCGCGGCCGTTTCGCCGTCGGCCGCGACAACATGGGGGGCACGCCGGCCAACCGCACCACCTCGGCCAACGGTGTCGACGGCGTGACGCTCGGCGCAGGGGGCGGCTCGCAGTCGTCGAACGCGCCGCCCAACCACGCGCACCCTTATGTGCGTGCGCATATCGACGATTCCGGCAGCTTCCATGTCGACAACTATGCCTATCTGCAGAAGGTGAGCCTGGGCACTCCCGACTCTGCCGGCGTGCGCCTTGTCGGCGAGAACACGAACGCGGCGGGCGGTGGAGCCACCGTCCCGAATCTGCCGCCGGCCTTGGTCCTGAACTACATCATAAAGCTCTGAGCCTCCGGGCGTAGGGGAGGAGGCATCGATGTCCCTCGATCCGGAGACGCTGCTCGGCATCAAGTCCGAGGTGCTGAAGGCGGCGGTCTCCGCGTCGCTGCTGGGCGTGCTGTGGCGTCGCCAGTTCAAGTTCGCCGAGGCGGCCTCGTCGCTGGCGGCGGGGCTGGGCAGCGCCATCTGGATCGCGCCGATGCTGCTGGCGCATTCCGGCATCACGCACGAAGACGTGCGCGGCGGCGTCATCTTCATCACCGGCCTGGTCGGCACGCATGTGTTCGCCGGCATCACCACCCATGCGCCCGACGTGGTGCGCGGGCTGATCTTCCGTTTTTCCGGCGTAAGGCCCCCGCGTCCCGAACCCTCCGATTCCGGAGACGGCGCATGACAGGCTGGGCACTGTACTGGGCGTGCATCGGCATGGTGGCAGGCGCGGCCGTCGTGGTGCTGGCGCTGGCGCAACTGACCTGCGAGCACGCGCGCTCGCCGTCGGCGCAGCGCATCACCACCGTTCTGTTCGCCATGGTGGCGACCTACACCGCGATCGACTGCTGGGACGTCTGGGCGGGCATCGACGACACGCTCGACGCCAAGGCCGTGGCCTTCTGCGTCGTGCTGGCCCTGTCGTGGGGCTACCGCCGCATCTTCGGTTTCACCAGCCTGCGCCGCCCGCGGCCCTGACACTTCGAGAAAGGGAAAACCCCATGCTGATCTCCGAACAGCAGTTCCGGAGCATGATGCCGCTTGCCGGATCGCGTCTCGCTTCTCATTGGCCGTACATCAATCCGGCGCTTGAGAAGGCCGCGATCGATACGCCGGCGCGCATCTCGGCACTTCCCTCAGAGGCAACATGATCGAACCGTATCGGACGGAGGTAGACCCTCCGCTTCTGCCGCTGCGTCGTGGCTCCACGGGTCCCGGCGTGCAGCGCGTCCAGGAATGGCTCGGCCTGCACGGCATCGGGGTCCAGATCGACGGCGATTTCGGGCCCGCGACGGAAGCCGCCGTGAAGCGGTTCGTCGGCTCGCCGCTTGGCGTCGTCGATCGTGAGGTCTGGCGGGCGCTGACCATGCCGCTGCAGCAGGTCACCACGATGTCGGTCCCGGCCGGCTTCGGGGCCGCCGTCGTCGCGCTGGGGCAAGCCTATCTCAACGCCCAGGCACGCGAGGTCGGCGGCGACAACAAGGGGCCGTGGGTGCGCCATGTCTGCCGCGGCTTCTCCGTGGCCTGGTGCCAGGGCTTCGCCTCGACGCTCTACGCCCAGGCCGCACGGGCGCTGGGGGAGGAGTCGCCCCTCGATCTCGTGCTCGACGGCATCTGGTGCCTCTACGTGCCCCGCATGGTGACCGAGGCCCGCGTCAGGGGACGCTTCGTCCGCGGCGACGACGGCCGCGCCGATCCGCCGCCGGGTTCCATGTTCTTCCTCCGCGGCGGCCCTCACGGCTACAGCCACGTCGGCATCGTGGTCCGCCGGCAGGGCGACATCATCGAGACAATCGAGGGCAACACCAACGACGACGGCAGCCCGAACGGCTACGAGGTGGCCCGCAGGATCCGGCGCGTCGCGAGCTGCGACTACGGGGTGCTTCGGTGATCGGCGCCTTGCTGGCCTCCAACCCGCTGGCCTCGACGCTCGGCGTCGTGGCAGCACTCTCGACGATCGGTCTCGGCGTCCAGACCTACCGCGTCAGCCTCTGGCAGACCGAGGCGGCCAAGCAAGAGGGCCTGGTCAAGGACGAGAAGGCTGCCTGCGAGCTCTTCAAGCGTGAGCAGGCCACCAAGGTCGCCGAAGCCGAACGCGATGCCGCGCGCCGGTCTGAGCAGGAGGCTCGCCGGCTCCTGACCGACATCCGCGAGATCACCAGCAAGGGCGAGCAGGTCAGGGAGGTCATCCGCTATGTGCAGGGCAATGCTGCTTGCGACAACGATCCTCGCATCAACGCTATCGTTGACGGGGTGTCTGACATCCTCGGGCCGGGACGTCCCGGTGCTGCACCAGCCACGGCCCTCGGCCGAGCTGCTCCAGCGTTGCCGGGAGCCGATGCGACCAGCCCGCGGTAAGACCCTCAACCAGAACGGCGAGGCCTTCGCCGATCTGGCGGCAGCCTTTCGCGAATGCTCGGCGCGGATGGACCGTGTCATCGACTGGCATGGCGAGCAGCCGGAACCACCCCCGAAGTCCTGACCCCCTACCAAGGAGCCCAAGCATGACGACTCTCATCATCGGCGCCGCGATCGGTGCCGTCGCCAAGACCCTGCTGCCGATTCCGGCATTCGACGACCGCGTCCGCGCGGCCTGGCGCTGGGTGATCGGCAAGATCGGCTGACGCGAGATCCCGAAAGGCGCCGTCGGGCTCATCGGCGCCAACTCAAGGAGAAGACCGATGACGGTCCAGGCAATGTTCTATGTGAAAGAGAAGCGCGAGATGACGACGGGCGGCAACGATCCGGATCGCGTCGTTGAGGTCACGCTCGCGGCGGCCTTCGGCACTTACCTGAAGGGCTTGCCCGAAGGGGAGGCCAACAAGGAATGGTCGAAGTACACGCCGCAGGGCGAGATGAAGATGACCATCACGAACCCGGCGGCGTTCGAACAGTTCGATATCGGCGGCGTCTACAAGCTGACCTTCGATAAGGCCGCCTGACGCCACCCACGAAGTCGGCGGCTGTCGATAGCTGTCGCCGGCATGCCCGTCCGTACCTGTGAAGGCGCTGGGGCGTTTCCTCCCTAAACTGCCCTGCATCCACTCGAGATATCGGGTGTGGTGCAGGGCTCTTTTTTTTCAGATCTGGGGCAGGCTGGCCAAGATTCGCTCGTAGGTCTCTTTCGTCTTCCTCAAATGCTCTGTGTGTTCGTCAGTAATGTCCGTCAGCAAGGGGCCAGATGGCCCTTGGAAAAGGCGCATTGTGCCATCTTCGAACGCCTTGAGGCTTCGCTCGAGGTTGGCAATCTCTTCTTTGATGTGCTCGACGTGGTCTCTTAGCTGCAGCATCTGTTACCTCATTTGAACCGTTCGGATCGTACATCCAGCTAAACCCGGCTCGCGACCCTAGATCGTGTGCAGGCTCAAATTCTTGGCAGCTCGTGCAACACCGGGCGATCGGCGAGGACGGAACAACCCGTTGCCGGTCGCACCTGCCATCTCGTCGATGCGGCAGCCTGACTGTCGCCTTTCCTCCCTGAACGGCCCGGTCCCGTTTGTCGGGCGGCACTTTCTATGGGCTGATTGCGTTGGCGGAAAAAAATTCCCTGATGGCTGCCACAGGTGTCGCCATTCCGATCACTAACTGCACTTGCTTTCGCAGATCTAGGAGAACCATCCCTACAATCTGGCCCTCAGAGTAGACTGACTTTGTCCCGTCAGGACGCGTTGCTTCATACGTAAAGCCAGACTTCTGCTTTTGAAGAGCCTCCAAGGCACTGAGGGCGTCGCCTGACATTGGCGCCAGCTTGCTTGACACGATGCCAATGACTGTTCCGGTCTCGATATGAATTAGAGGGCCGCCAGAGTTACCTGAATTGAAGGCTGCATTCACCACGAACCGGCCAGAAAATTTGCCAGAAGGTGTTTGCACCATCTGATCTCCTGCCAGGTAGCCCACGCCAAGAAGTGGCCTCAGCCCCAAATAACCGATTGGAAATCCCCAAGTCACAACTTGGGCACCGATGGCAATGTTCTCCATCGACGAAAGTGGCAGAGACGGCTTCAGCATTGGCATCACTGGCCACAGCAGTGCGATGTCGGAGTCCACGTCGACGGCTTTCACGGTCGCTTTCAGTTGGGCACCGGAGCTTGTAAACAGAATCGCTTCTTTGCATCCATGAACGACATGCTCAGCTGTGAGGATGTGTCCGCTCCGGTGGAGAAAGCCGCTGCCTATGGAATTTTGCTCCGGGCACGCCACCCTAACCACCGATTGGTTGGCCACATTGCCGGTCAGGCCGGCGGACTCTGAGTGAATGGGCGCCGCGACAGGCATCGAGGGGTCGTTCTGAGCTGAGACCTTCAGCGAACTGAATAGAAGTAAACAAGACGCCCCGACAATAAGGCTGGCTTTCAACATCGCTCCACATCTCCCGCCGCCCCGAACCTATACAACTAGGCGTAGAAAGGCGAGTACGCTCACATATGCTGTTGCCGCCAAGTGGAGTGCAACGCCGTTGGCTGGTGCCGCCGTGAAATAGCCTGTCTGATCTCCCTCATATGCAGAAAGCCCCTCCCGGCGACCTCGGAGCGGGGCTTTTGTTGTTTCAGGCCGCCCGAAACCTGTCAGCGCGCCACTCGTTGATTCCGCCATGGCAAAACCGCCCATCGGCTTGGCCCGCAATCTCCGAGACGAAGTCTACGCCATCACGCGCGGCGTCCCCATGCGCTGGGTCTCCGTGCACGAACTCGGTCTCCGACATCCTGACCTGAGCGAGCAGGCGCTTGACCAGGCCGTCGAAGTGGCGATAGCCAAGGGCTGGATGCTGGGCGAGGGGACGCCGCCGCACTCGGTCTGCCTGACCGACCTCGGCCGCCGGGCTGCCAGCACAGCCAGCAAATAGCCCTCCAACCCCACATGTCGTCGTACCGTCACTGACAGCTTAACACCCTGTAGTAGCTATATTTTTGCTCTTGATGTTCCCTTAATGTTCTCATACGAGTCCGCCCAGACGTTTCCTGTGGATGACCCGATGAAACTCACCCTGAACGACATCGCGCACAGCACCTTTCCCATCGGCCTGGAGTGCGAGCGCTGCATCCGCCGCACCCTGATCGACGCCGAGTCGGTCGGCGCGACGCGCGGCGATTACCGGACCCTGGAGGAGACGGGGCATCGCTGCCGCTGCGGCTGGCGCCGTTTTGGCGTCGAGCGCTTCTATTCGGAAGGTAGGGTGAAATCCTTCCTGAGGAACCTGTGATCGCGTCGATGTCGTCGGCCGAGATCGAACGGGCCTTCCCGCATACAACGACGATCGTCACGCGCGGGAGCTGGTTTTTCAGCGAGCACAGCGAGCTCAACGCCTTCGTGCACGGCCTTGGTGCGAATCACAGCGGCGCCTTCAACTGCCTCACCACCTATCGTTTCGGACATGCCTGCCAGGCTTCGGCGCTGGCTGAGTATGCGCTCGATCGACGGCTTCATCGGCTGATCCCCAACAGCAGGACGGGCGCCGAACGGCACGAGGTCGCCGAGGAATGGGTGCGTCTCGCCGACGAGCGCGAGGCGATCCTCGCCTGGGCGCGCAACACCGGGTTCCTGCAGGAGGTCGTGCAGACCTATCGCTTCGAGCGGCACCGCGGTTCCTATTCGTGCACCGCGCACCGGGAGGCGGGCGCGCTGATCGCCAAGCGCTATCCCGAGATCGCCGATCCGTTGAACTACGCCGGCGTCATCATCGTCTGGGCCGAGCGCGAGCATCGCGTCTGGTTCTGGCGCTGCTGCCGCGACCATCACGTGCTTTGAGGAGGGTTCCATGATCGTGCATCTGCCGTCTGTCCTGACCCGCGACGTCTTCCTGGCCCGGCATCCCGTGCCGCACGTGATCGTCGGCCATCTCGACCAGCCGGAGGCGCGGGAGGAGGAGGCCGACCTGCGCGACGAGCCGGGCTACTTCTCCTCGCTGACCTGGGCGGTTGCCGCGCTTGGCCTGGCGGGCGACTGCACGGTGCGCATGCTGGAGGACTGGTCGACCGTGTGGCTGGCCTTCGCCCGCGAAGGGGATGCCGCCAGGGTGCGCGCCCTGGTCGGGGCCCTGAGCGAAGTGCCTGTCCGGCACGAGAGCGCCTCGGTGGCGACCTTCATCTTCGATCGCACCCTGCACGACCGGCTGCTGGCGATTCGCGACCGACGCATCGCCGACATCGAGCGGGCCTTTCTGACCGGCGAGGGCGTGACCTACGTGCACATCGACGGCGTGCCGCTGGAATTCGAGCCGGGGCCGCTGGCCGACGACTGGGGCGCGGCCGGCCCGACCTGGCACACCGAGGGGGACTTTCCGTTGGGCGATGCCGACGGCTAAGCTCCAGCCCCATGTGCAATCTCTACACGGTGCGGCTCAGCCGCGACGAGGTGGCGGGGCTGCTGCGGCACCGCCAGCTGATCGGCACGAACTTCCGCGACACCCAGGATGTCTATCCCAACGGCGAGGCGCCGGTGATGGTGGCGGACGGCGAGGACAGCATCGCCTTCAAGGACATGCGCTGGGGGTTCCCGAAGCCGCCGAACATTCCCGGCGGCGGCTACGTCACCAATGTGCGCAACACGAAGTCGCCCTACTGGAAGCCCTGGTTGAAGGAGCCGTCGGTCAAGGTCGGCAACGACCTCGGCGGCCGCTGCCTGGTGCCGGTGGTGAAGTTCGCCGAGCCCGACAAGAACACCGGCATGAAGACGCACGGCACGCCGTCGGTGAACCGCTGGTTCGCGCGGCCGGACGGCTCGCTGTTCGCCTTCGCCGGGATCTGGCGCACCTGGACGGGCGACCGCGGCACCAAGACCAAGCCCGACGTCGGCCAGCACACGCTCTATTCCTTCCTGACGACCGACCCGGCCGACGTGGTGAAGCCGATCCACGAGAAGGCGACGCCGCTGATCCTGACGACCAAGGACGAGATCGAGACCTGGCTCACCGCGCCGATGGATGAGGCGCTGAAGCTGCAGCAGCCTGCCAAGCCCGGCGTGATCGTGCTGTTGCCGCTCGAGCCGAGGGGCGAGGGCGGCGACAAGCCTGCGAAGACTTAGTGGCGGTGCTTTCGATCGGCCGGCGGCGTGTGCTCGTCGGCGATCTCGTTCAAAAGGTCCGCCAAATGGCGCAGCATCTTCGGGCCGCAGTTGCTTCTGATGACCGCCGCGCCATCAGGGGCCACCGCCAGGATGAGATGGTCGACCTCGATGTCCTTGAAGCGCTCGCGGATCAGGCTGTCGGCTTCGACGAGGGCGGCTTCGATGAGGGGCACGGGATCTGGCATATGCCGATCATAAACCGATCGCAGCATTGCGTCCGTCGCCGCTCAATTGGAGGTGTGCTACGCTGCGGTGGCGCGGAGAAAAGTAGAACTGACTCCCTGGCACGGGTCCCTGACAAATCCTTGCACAGCAAGCGGTTAGTGCCCTAAAAGCCCGCACTTCTTGGTACGCGCCCGTAGCTCAGGGGATTAGAGCAACCGCCTTCTAAGCGGTAGGTCGTTGGTTCGAATCCAACCGGGCGCACCATTCTTCCTTGCATTGCCTGTGTCATGCCTTTGCAAGGCTGTGTCCGAAAATTGTGTGCGATTCATTCGCAATATCGCCTTTCCTCTGTGATAATGACTTGCATTCGCCCTTGTTGAGGGGGAATGCGTTTTTTATCGGGGGAGTTTTCATGGCGAAGCGTACGCCGGCAACGACAGCCCTTCTTGGTTTGCTCGTAGCCCCAACCGCCATGGCCCAGCAGTCGCCGGCCAGCACGACACCTCAAGACCCTACGGCACCACCACCGACTGAAAATAAGCCTGGCGACCCGGCCACCGGCGCGCCGGCCACCATGCAAACCATCACGGTCTCCGGCAGTCGCCCCAGCGAAGACTTTCAGGTTACGCGTGGCTCGATCAACCGGCTCGGCGCCGGGAACCTGATGGACGTGCCGCAGTCGGTCGTCGTCATTAACAGGGCGCTGATGCAATCGCAGGGCGTCACGACCCTCGACCAAGCCGTCCGCAACGCACCAGGTGTGACTATCGGCTCGGCCGAAGGCGGCAACATCGGCACCAACATCAATCTGAACGGCTTCTCTGCCCGTACAGACATCTATCTCGACGGCATGCGCGACCGCGGCCAGTACTATCGCGATGTCTTCGCCCTAGAGCAGGTCGAGGTCCTGATGGGCCCGTCGTCGATGCTGTTCGGCCGCGGGTCGACCGGCGGCGTCATCAACCAGGTGATGAAGAAGCCCTTCTTGAAGCAGGCGACGGAACTCAGCCTCTCTGCCACGACGAATGGCCTCGTGCGCACGACGGCTGACGTCAACGTGCCGTTCGAGGAAACCAACGCGGCCCGCGTCTCGATGATGTTCCAAGCCGGCAAGGCCTCGACCCTGGATCAGACGAACGTGCTCGACTTTGGCATCGCTCCCTCGGTGAAGCTCGGCATCGGAACGCCGACCGAAATCACCCTGTCCGCGATCCTGCAGCATAAAAAGGATCAGGTGGCCTATGGCGTGCCGAACCTCAACGGCTTCCCGCTCAACGCTCCGCGCAACACGGCCTGGGGCTTCAACTCCGACTACACGGCCCAGGATGTCGTCGCGCTGAATGCCACGGTCGATCATAAGTTCAATCCGAACCTCAGCCTGCGCAACCAAACCGAGTTCGTGTGGGTGAACACGGCTGTCCAGGAGACATCGGGCGGTTTCGTGGGCTCGCTTGCGCCAAACGGCTCCTTCGTTGCGGCGCCGGCCGCCTGGCCGGGCGGGCCGGTCCAGAGCGGCCTGCCGCTCAGCTCGCTCTACGTTCGCCAGTTGAGCCGAGATCGCAACATCAACGACATTACACTCGAAAACCAGACTGAGCTGACGGCCAAGTTCAACACCGGCTCCATCGGTCACACGCTGCTCGCCGGCGTCGATCTGAACTACGAGTCGTACACTAACAAGGCTTTCTCGCGCACCGGCACCTGTAATGGCACCGCGCTGCCGACCGGCTCGGTAGGCTGTGTGCCCGCCGGCTTTACGACGGGCGGGGATACGCCGGCGAACGTGCCGTCGGTCCCGGGTAACTATGCTTCGTCGCAGGCATGGGGCGCTGGCATCTACGCCAACGACACGATCCAGGTCATGCCGTGGCTGAAGCTGGTCGGCGGCGTGCGCTGGGACGTCTATACGGCGCAGATCGGCAACTCGATCAACTCGGCGAACACCCCCGGCAACACGGCCGTTCCGTACTATACGCAGACGGACACATACACGAGCGTGCGTGCCGGCATCATTCTTGAGCCGACACCGGAGCAGTCCTACTACTTCTCCTACAGCACTTCGTTCAATCCATCGCTTGAGCAGCTTACGTCGACGACCGGCACGACGGCGCTGCCGCCGGAGACGAACGCAGGGTTCGAGATCGGCGCCAAGTACGAATTGCTGAAGGGCAACTTGTCTCTCAACGGCGCGCTGTTCCGCATCGTCAAGAACAATGCCCGCACCGCAAATCCCGACGGCACGTTCTCGCCGACCGGCCAGATCCAGGTGCAGGGCGCTCGTATCGGTTTTGCCGGCCGCATCCTCCCCGAATGGCAGATCTTTGGCGGCTACGCCTATCTCGACGGCAGGATCCTGAACGGCACGGCGGCCAACACCACGGGCAACGTGCCGCTCAATACGCCGAGGGATTCGGGCAACATCTGGACGACCTACACGATCAAGGACACCTACGAGATCGGCGGCGGCATGTTCTACATGGGCGCGCGCTACGCCAACAACCAGAACACAGTAACGGTCCCGGCCTACACCCGCTTCGACCTGACAGCAGCTTACAAGCAGCCGAAGTACGACGTGCGCCTCAACGTCTACAATTTGTTCGACACGATGTACTACGAAGGCGTCATTGCGTCGGATGGCGGCCGCGCGGTGCCAGGCGCAGGCATCACGGCGATGCTTACCCTCAACTATCGCCTGTGAGGGAGGCGGCCGCTCGGACATGCTGGTCTGCATTCCCAATGTGCTCGATGCCGCGCAGATCGTCAGTCTGCGCGAGCGGCTGGACCGCGCCAATTCCTGGGTGGATGGCCGCGTCACCGCCGGATATCAGGGCGCTCCGGTAAAATTCAACCAGCAGATCGACGAACTCTCCGACGTGGCGATGGCATGCCAGCGGATCGTCGTTTCGGCACTTGAACGTCACCCGACGTTCATCAGCGCCGTGTTGCCGAACGCCATCTATCCGCCGATGTTCAATCGTTACGGCGAGGGCATGAAGTTCGGGGCGCATGTCGACGGTAGCGTGCGCATCAACCCACAGACCGGGGCCAAGCTGCGTACGGATGTGTCGGCGACGCTGTTTCTTACCAATCCCGACGATTATGACGGCGGCGAACTGCAGATCGAGGATACGTTCGGCCGTCACAGCATCAAGCTCGGTGCCGGCGATATGGTCGTCTATCCGGCGACCAGTCTGCATCAGGTCACGCCGATCACGCGGGGTACGCGCACGGCCTGTTTCTTCTGGGTGCAGAGCCTGATCCGTGAGGACAGCCAGCGTGCGCTGCTTCACGATATGGACAACGCCATCCAGCGCCTCAACCAGACCGATGCCGACGAGATCGCGCGGCGATCGTTGATCGGCTGCTATCACAACCTCGTCAGGCAATGGAGCGAGACCTGATGGGCACCGCCGCCGCTACTGCCCTGGGAAGCAACAAGGTCAACCGTCGACTGACCTTCGTGCGCTGGGTCAGACGTACGCACGGTTGGTTCGGCCTGTGGGGTGCACTGCTCGGGCTAATGTTCGGTTTCAGCGGCATCTGGCTGAACCATCGCGCCACCTTGAAGATGCCGCTGCCTGACCAGCATCAAGCTCAGACTGAACTCGCGCTGCCCAATCCACGTCCGGAGACCATCGACGCCCTGGGCGCCTGGCTCCAGAAGTCGCTCAAACTCGACCGCCCGGCCAACAGCACGCGCATTGAGCGCGCCCGTCCGGTGCCGTGGGCCGAGCGGGGAGCGGGGCAGGGCAGCGAGGCTCGGCCACTCATGCAGCCCGAGCGCTGGACCCTGAACTTCGGCGGACCCAACAAGGTCGTGCAGGTCGAATACTGGGTTGGCAACAAGTCGGCGAACGTGCGCACGACGGAGAATGGCTTCGTCGCGACACTGACCAACCTGCATAAGGGCGCAACCATGCCCGTGCCCTGGATCCTGCTGATCGACACCCTGGCCGGCAGCATGATCTTCCTGTCGATCAGCGGCGCCATCCTGTGGTGGGAGACGCATCGTCGCCGGACAGTCGGGATTGCGATCTTCGGCGTAGCCGTTGCCGTCACGATGGCGCTCGCCGTCGGCCCATTGCAGCTCTAGGGGCATGTCGTGACCGCATCGCCCACCTCGACGATTCCGCCATTGGCTGGCGGTCAACCCGGACCTTCTCGCGAACCATTGTCGTCCTGGATGCGCGGCGGCCTGCTGGCATTCGTCATCTTCTTCCATGTCGGCGGCGGCTGGGCGCTGAGCCAGGTCGAGCCGGTCAAGCTGATCGTGGGCGATGTCGCGCCCATGGAAGTGCGCATGGTGTCCGCCGCCGAACCTGCGCCGCCGGAGATCCCCCTGGCCGAAGAGCCTCCACCACCTGAAATTCCGTTGCCGGAGCTGGCGACCGCCATCGAACCGCCGCCTCCCGATTTGCCGCCGCCGGAGTTTCCGGCGGAGGCAAAGCCACCGGAGCCACCGAAACCTCCTGAGAAGCCCAAACCGCCACCGCCCAAGCCGGTGCAGAGGCCGCCCCAGCCAAAGGCGCCGGTCGATACGACCCCGCAGCAGGCCGCCCCGAGAGCGCCGGCTGCGCCGCGGACCGTGCAGGCCTCGCAGCTCGGTTATCTCGTGCCGCCCAATCCGGTCTATCCGGCACGCTCGCGTCGTGCAGGCGAGCAGGGGACGGCCACGGTCCGTGTGCTGGTCGATATCACCGGCCGCCCCAGTCAGGTTTCGTTGCAATCGTCGTCAGGACATACCGCCCTCGACGAGGCAGCCATCAGCGCCGTACGCGCCTCGCAGTTCCGCCCCTATTCGGAAGGCGGGCTGGCACAGGCGGTATGGGTTCTCGTTCCGATCAGATTCGTGTTGCAGTAGGAGAGCGTCTCATGGGCGATGCATCGAGTTTGGGCTTCGGCCATTTCATCGCGCAGTCGGACCTCGTCGCGAAGGTCCTGCTGGGCGTACTCGCGGTGATGTCTGCAATCTCCTGGTACCTGATCATCTACAAGGGGATCAGCCAGGTTGTGCGCCAGGGGCGCAGCAAGAAGTTCCTCAACTTCTTCTGGAGTGCGACCTCGCTCGAGGCCGTGCAGAACGAACTTACGGTTCATGGCGTGCGCGAGCCGTTCGGCCACCTGACAGCGCATTCGCTGCATGCCCAGGCGCATCATGCCAAGTTCGGCGCCGCCAAGCTCGAAGAGGCCGGCAGCGAGCAGGAGTTCCTGACGCGGACCATCAAGAAGGTTCTCGACGAGGAGACCACGGCGTTGGAGAACGGCCTGACGATGTTGGCGACCATCGGCGCCACCGCGCCGTTCGTCGGCCTGTTCGGCACGGTGTGGGGCGTCTACCACGCGCTGGTCGCCATCGGCATGAGCGGCTCGGGCATGCTCGACAAGGTCGCGGGGCCGGTCGGCGAGGCGCTGATTATGACGGGCATCGGCCTCGCCGTCGCCCTGCCGGCGGTCATGGGCTACAATTGGCTCACCCGCTCCAATCGCGTGCTGACGGCCAAGCTCGATGCCTTCGCTTTCGAGCTGCTGACCTTCCTGTCGATGGGCCGTGCCCTGCAGGCCGGTCGTGCCCGGACGACCGGCACGTCGCTCGCAGCCGTGAACTAAACGGGGGCGATCATGGCTTTCGGAAGCTTCGAGCGTAAATCCTCCTCTCAGCCGATGGCTGAGATCAACATGGTGCCGTTAATCGACGTCGTGCTGGTGCTGCTGGTGATCTTCATCGTGACGGCGCCGCTTCTGACCAATGTCGTTAAGCTGGACCTGCCGCGCGCAACGGCGAACGCCGAGCTTCAGAAGCCGGAGAAGATCGAGTTCGCCATCGACGCCCAGGGTGGCCTGTTCTGGAACGGCGAGCGGCTGACGCGCGAAGACGCGATTGCACGCTTCACAGAGGCAGGTCAGAAGCGGCCGCAGCCCGAGGTCTACCTGAGGGCAGATCAGACCGTGCCATATCGCTATGTCGCCCAGACCTTGGCCGACGCCTCCAAGGGCGGCCTGTCGAAGGTGGCCTTCGTGAGCGAGTCCGAGCGCTAAGTCCCTGTCGGCTAGGTGCGCGAGCTCGCGAAGCTCACGGTGGCAACGCCGGCACCGACCAGAAGGCCGCCGCCGACCTTGTTGACCACACCGATCGCCCGAGGGTTCGAGGCAAAGCGACGGGCGCGCGAAGCGACAAGCGCGTAGCCGAAGGCATTGGCGAAGGCCAAAACCAGGAAGGTGGTCTCGAAGACCAGCATCTGGGTCAGGAAGTCTCCTGTCGGATCGAGGAAGGCGGGCAGGAAGGCCACGAAGAAGGTGATGCTCTTGGGGTTGAGCGCCGTCACCAGCCAGGCGTGCCCCAGCATCTTCACCGCCGATATGGCATCCGTCCGTGGCTGGGCGTCCAGTGTCCCGCCAGCACGCCAGAGCTTGATGCCCAGGTAGACGAGGTAGGCGGCGCCCAGCCATTTCAGGATAGTGAACAAGGTCGCCGACGTGGCGAGCAGGGCGCCCAGTCCCAGCATCGAGAGTGTCATGGCTGTGAAGTCACCCAGGGCGACGCCTACTGCCATCGGCAATGCCGTACGCCAGCCCTGTCCCAGAGCGTAGGACACAACCAGAAGGACGGTCGGTCCCGGAATGACCAGCAGGATGGTCGACGCGGCGGCGAAGGCCGCCCAGCTCTCGAAACTCATGGGCAAAACACTCCACAGATTTCGGCGATCAAGCCATGTATAGATTGAGGCGTCAGCCGGAATTTGGCCTCTTTCCATCGTCAAGATTATCGGCTTACGATCTTGCCGGAGGCCGAATGAACCGTCCTAAGACCCGAGGCTACCATCATGGCGACCTGCGCGAAGCGCTGGTAGCGTCAGGCCGCAAGCTCCTGGAGGAGAAAGGCGTTCGCGGCTTCACGCTGCGTGAATGCGCCCGGCGTGCCGAGGTATCCCATGCAGCACCAGCGCATCATTTTGCCTCGATGGACGACCTTCTGGCGGAGCTCGCGATGCGAGGCTTCAAGGAACTGAGCGCCTCCATGACAACCGAGTCCGAACGGGCCGGCGGTGACGGTACAGCCCAGCTCGTCGGCTTGGGAGTTGGATATATGGCCTTTGCCGCGGCCAATCCCGTCCTCTTCCAGCTGATGTTCAGCCGGGAGGCCAATCGCCTCGAGGTGGCCGAGGGAGCTTCCGAGATCCGCCGCCTGCAGGCTGCCGCCGTCGACGCTGCCCTTCAGTCGGCCGACACGCAGGTCTCGGGCGAGGTCCGTCAGCGCATGAGAGATTTTGCCTGGGCAACGATGCATGGCTTCATCACCCTCGTGCTGGAGGGCGAAATTGGAGGCCGTGATTCGTCGCGTGGCCTGAAGGCGCGCGGCCTCGCGGCTCTCGCCGCCATGGCCGAAACGGTCGTGCGCTCAGGTGGCAGGTAGGGCGATCCGGAACAGCAGCGCCTCGACATTGTCGCCATAGGCCGCGATCTTGGTGAAGCGCTTCACTAGGTAGCCCTCGTTGGCCGTGATGACCCGTTGCGACGGCAGATTGTCCAAATCCGTCGTTAACTCCACGTAGGGCAGACCCTCCTTGGCGACTTCCGGCAGCAGCATCCTGAGTGCCCTGGTCGCGTAGCCGCGCCGGCGCTTCCAGGCCGGAACGGCATAGCCGATATGGCCGAGGCAATGCGCAGGGAGATCTGGTGTCCCGGGTTGCCAGCGAAAACTGATCGAGCCGCAGAAGCCGTCGTCCCACATCCAACGCCGATAGCCTGGAAGTCTGGCCACGAACGTTCCGTCCGGCAAGGCGATCGGGCCACCTTTGGCGTCGCGATCATCGAGCAAGGCGACGAACGCCACAGCACCTTCCTCGATGAGTTCGAGTTCATCCCGTGCCGTTTCTTCAGGGTTGATATTGTCAGGCGACCAGCCGCGCTTCAGAGCGGCGACATACTCGCCGAGATAGGCCAGGGAGGGGACGACGAGTTGCAAAGGACTTTCCTGCGGACCGAAGCCTTGCTGTAGCATGCTCGCCCATGAGTTCCAGTCCCGTCCTCGCCCTCGACATCGACGGCGTCATTACGCTCGGCTACCCCGGCGCCCCTCATCCCTGGTACGCGACCCTGAAGGCCGACTGGGGCTTCGATCACGATGAGATGGCGCGGGATTTCTTCCATCGCGATTTCCGGGAGGTCGTTCGCGGCCGTCTGGATCTCTATGTCGCCCTGCACGACTACCTCGAAGCGAAGGGCCTTGCGGATCGCCTGGACGAGTTCGTCGCCTATTGGTTCGAGAAGGATGCCATCATCGACCGCGAGGTGCTGGCCCAGGCCGATGCTTGGCGGAAGCGTACCGGCGGGCGCTGTTTCGCAGCCTCCAACCAGGAGCACCATCGCGTCGCCTACCTGCGCGACCAGGTAGGGCTCGGCGCTCATTTCGACGAGATCATCTATTCGGCGGCCTTGGGGGTCCCGAAGCCCGAACGGGTGTTCTTCACCAACGCCCAGGCCCGGATGGGCGTGACCGTGGCTCAGTCGATTCTGTTCGTCGACGATTCGGCCGCCAACGTCGACGCGGCGCGTGCCTGCGGCTGGCGGGCCATGCTCTATCGCGGCCCGGAAAGTCTCAAACAAGCGTTGGCGAACTGGGGCTGATCGTCGATTCCATGTTAGAGGTTTGGCCATGCTGATGTTCGACATACCCTTCGGGACGACCGAATGGGACGGCGTGGAGCGCACGGAACACCCCGGCGAAACCGGCAAGGCATTCTGGCGCACGCGAAACTTCAACAACATCCGTGTGCGCATGGTCGAATACACACCGGGCTATCTCGCGGACCATTGGTGCCAGAAGGGCCATGTCCTGCTGGTGCTCGAAGGCGAGCTGTCGACCGAACTGGCGGATGGGCGGACTGTCGTCCTGAAAGCCGGCCAGAGCTACCAGGTGGCCGATGGCACGCTTGCCCACCGTTCGCGCACCGACAAGGGCGCCAAACTTTTCATAGTGGACTGACATGACGGACATGATCGGATTCATCGGCGTCGGCACCATGGGAGAGCCGATGTGCCGCAACCTGGCGCGCAAGAGCGGCATGACGGTCCTGGCGGCCGATCGCGACGAAGCACCTTTGAAACGGCTGGCTGCCGACGGCGTGAAGGCGGCCTCGGTCGACGAGATCGCCGAGAGCTGCCGCACGATCTTCCTGTCGCTGCCGGGGGGCAAGGAAGTGGAGGAGATCTGCCTCGGCCCGAACGGGCTCACGACCAAGGCAAAGCTCGGCTGGACCGTTGTCGACCTCAGCACGGCGCCGCCCCGTCTGGCGCGGCGGCTCTATGCCGAGTTCGAGGGCAGGGCAGCGGCCTTCGCCGACGCGCCCGTCGCCCGCACGCGGCAAGCCGCCATCGACGGCACGCTGTCGATCATGGTGGGGGCGACATCGCCAACCTTCGGGCGCATCGAGCCGTTGCTGCGCCACATGGCAAGCGAGGTCACGCATTGCGGCGAGGCGGGTGCCGGGCAGACGGTCAAGATCCTGAACAATATGATCCTGTTCCAGACCGTCGTGGCGCTGGGCGAGGCCCTGTCTATCGCGCGGGCTAACGATGTCGATGGCAAGGTCCTGTTCGAGACCCTGACCAAAGGCTCGGCGGACTCCTTCGCGCTGCGCAATCACGGCATAAAGGCGATGCTGCCGGGCGTGTTCCCCGAGCGTGCCTTCTCGACGAAGTACGCGCTCAAGGACCTGAGTTACGCCATCGAAATGGCGGATGAGACCGGCGTGCCGGCGTTGGGCGCCGACGTCGCTCGCGAATTGATGGAGCGTGCCGTGGAACTGGGCCATGGCGAGGAGTACTGGCCCGTCCTGCTGCGCTCCATCGAAGACGCTGCCGGCAAAGGCTAAGCCCCGAAGCCGCCGTCGATTGTCTGCATCGAGCCGGTGATCATCGCGCCGTATGGGCCGGCGAGATAAGCCGTCAGTTCCGCAACCTCGTCGGCGCGGATATGGCGCTTCACCGCCATGAAGCTGTGCATGAGACCCGCCATCGGTCCGTTGGCCGGATTCATGTCGCTGTCGGTCGGGCCAGGCTGCACGCTGTTGACCGTGATGCCGCGGTCGCCGAAATCGCGGGCGAGGCCGCGCACCATTCCCTGGACGGCGGATTTGGTAAGGGCATAGGCAGCTCCACCTGCAAAGGGCATGCGGTCGCCGTTGACCGAACCGATCACGATGATGCGGCCGTCGCGGTTCATCTTCCGCGCGGCTTCGACTGCTGCGTGGTAGGGGGCACGCACATTGACGTCGATGAGACGGTCGACCGCATCCGGCTCGATGGTGAGCGGGTCTCCCAAAATAGCTATGCCGGCATTGACGACCAGTACATCGAGCGCGCCACGGCCGGCGACGGTGGCTGTCAGCGCCTTGCGATCGGCGCTGTCGGTCAGGATGGCCTCCGCTCCCGTCTCCTTGGCCAATGCCTCGGCAGCGTCCTTGGAGCCGGCATAGGTGAACGCGACCCTGCCACTGCCAGCCGCGAAGCGGCGAACGATCGCGGCGCCGATGCCGCGGCTGCCGCCCAGGATCAGAATGTTCTTGCCGGAAAAATCGGCCATGTCGGCCTCCTTGTATTATTTAGTGGTCGCTATATATTAACCCAGCGACCGGCACGCAAGGATTATTTTTAGTGACCGCTACAAAAAAAGCCCAGCCACGCGGGAGGCCTCGCTCTTTCGACATAGACGAAGCAGTCGACAGGGCCGTGAAGCTGTTCCACAGGCGCGGCTACGACGCGGTCGGCGTCGCCGAGCTTGGGAGCGAACTCGGTATCAAGCCGCCCAGCTTCTACGCCGCCTTCGGCAGCAAGGCTGGTCTCTTCGAGCAGGCTCTCGAGCGTTACACGGCAAGCAAGGCCAATGTCTTCAACAACGCACTCCTCGAAGGCGGGTCCGTGGCGGAGGTGATCGAGCGGACATTGCTCGAAGCAGCCCGGATTTACCCGGAGCGGGACGGCACGGCGGGCTGTCTGGTGATAGACGGCGCGCGCAACAGTACCGATCCGGAGGCTCGTGCTCTGGTAGCGGCCCTGAAAGTGGCCGGCCGCGCCCGCATCCGCGATTTCATCGCGACGGAGTTTCCCACACGGGCCGACGAACTCGCGGACCTGCTGGTGATTGCCCTCGCAGGCATGTCGTCGGCGGCACGTGATGGCGCCAAGGCCTCGACACTCAAGGCCTTCGCGGAAGCGGCGAGTCGGGCCTTTCGTCACGAAGCGGCGCGGGCATAGCCTTTCTCGCGCATGCACGTGTCGGCGAGGCGGCTTTCTTCCTGCGATTTGACCGCCTCGAAGCGCTGCTGCCATTCGAGATAGCTCGGCTGACGTCCGCCCCAGCCCGGTGGATAGGGGAAGGGGAAACTGAAGACGTAGCGCCGGTCCGCTTCCTCTTTGGCGACCTGCTTGCACTGCGCCCAATCGGCGGCGGTCGCGGTACTGCCGGTACCGGCCCTTTGCCACGAGCCGGGCGGTCCGCAGGCTGTGGCGCACAGGACCGTCACAAGGCTCAATGCTGCTCGGGCGAGATGCAAATTTTGGCACGCTCCTTGGCTCGATTGCTGGTGCTATGGTCGGCCCCGACAGAATTCATGTGAAGGGGAGAAGAGCGCAATGGCGCGGATTGCAGTGGGCGGTTTTCAGCACGAGACCAATACGTTCGCGCCGCAGCAGGCCACCTGGGAGGAGTTTGTCCGCGCCGACGCCTGGCCGCCGTTGTTGCGCGGGCAGGAAATGATCGCAGGCGTCGAAGGCTACAACATTCCGATTGCAGGTGCGGTCAAGAAGCTCGCCGAGCTTGGCCACGAGATCGTGCCGCTGGCCTGGGCAGCGGCGGCGCCGGCCTCCTACGTCACCGAGGATGCCTACGAGCGGATGTGGAAGTTGTTCGACGAAGATCTGCGCAAGCATGGTCCGTTCGACGCGGTCTACCTCGACCTGCATGGCGCAATGGTCGCCGAGAACACAGAGGACGGCGAAGGCGAGTTGCTGCGGCGCATCCGCGGCATCGTCGGCAACGAACTGCCGATCGTGGCGAGCCTCGACTATCACGCCAACCTGACGCCGGAGATGGCGAAGCTGGCCACCGCTCTGGTCGGCTATCGAACCTATCCGCATATCGACATGGCGGTGACGGGCAGCCGCGCCATCGAGCTGCTCGACAAGCTCCTGAAGGAGAAGCGCCCGGTCTATCGCGCCTATCGCCAGCTCGATTTCCTGATCCCCCTGGTCTGGCAGTGCACCTTCATCGAGCCGGCCAAAGGCATCTTCGATCTCGTGGGCGAGCTTGAAGCCGGCGAGAAGAGCCACAACCAGGGCATCGTCAGCGTTACCCATACGCCGGGATTCCCGCCCGCCGACATCGCCCAGTGCGGCCCCGCGCTCGTGGTCTACGGCCACGACAAGGAAGCTGTCGAAGCGGCGGCCGACAAACTGGCGGCAACCGTAAAGGCGCACGAAAAGGCCTTCGACGGCGAGCTGCTGGATCCAGACCAAGCGGCGCTTCGTGCCATCGAGCTGTCGAAGGGCGCGAAGAAGCCCATCGTGCTGGCGGACGTACAGGACAATCCCGGCGCCGGGGGAACGTCGGATACCGTTGGCCTGCTGGCGGCCCTGATGCGCCACAAGGCAGAGGGCGCGGTGATCGGCATGATCGTCGACGAGGAGGCCGCCAAGGCTGCGGCCGAGGCTGGTGAAGGCAATATCATGCGACGCGGCATCGGCGCCGTCGTGGGATATGGCGGCGAAACGCCGGTCGAGGCCGACTGGCGCGTGGTCAAGGTCGGCGACGGCAAGTTCACGGGCACGGGTCCGTTCTATGGCGGCGCCAAGTTCCAGATCGGGCCGATGGCGCTGGTCACAGACGAGGCGAGCGGCGTTTCGGCCGTGCTGGCGGCCAAGCGCGTGCAGGCGGCCGACCAGGAGATGTTCCGCCATGTCGGCGTCGAGCCGTCGAAGGTGCCGATCCTCGGCCTCAAATCGACGGTGCATTTCCGGGCCGACTTCCAGCCGATCGCGGAGACGATCCTGGTGGTGCGGTCGACCGGCGCGCACATCACCGATCCGGTCGACATGCCCTACAAGCACCTGCGCAAGGGCATCAAGCTCCGGCCGATGGGGCCGGTCTGGAACGGCGCCTAGCCGTCGCGGAAGGCAGGCCGCAGCGCCCACACCATCGGCACGGTGGTGAGAGCGACGCTGGCGACGGCAACGAGAGCCGTCGCCAGGCCCACGACGTCACCCAGCAGGCCGAACAGCAATGGGCCGGTGGCGCCGGCCACCGAACCGCCGGTGTAGAAGATCGCGAAGGCGCGCGTGCGCTTTTCAGGGCTCACGAACTCCGGAACGGTGCCGTAGAGCACAGAGGACGTGCCGTTCAGCATCAGGCCGACGGCCGGTAGCAGGATCAGCGCGATATCCAGCGACAGGGGCAGAAGCGCGAGAACCAGGAGCGTCGTCGCGACTTCCGTGAGCACGACCGAGGGGACGACGCCCAGCCGCAGGCCGACCCAGCCCATCACCAGCTTGCCCGCCGCGCCGCCGGCGAAGAGCAGCGACAGACCGAGGCCGATCGTCGGCAGGTCCGCGCCTTTGTCGCGCAGCAGGAAGGGCAGGAAGATGAGGAAGCCGGTGCGCACGAGGTCGTCGGCGATGTGGATCGAGAACAGGAGCCAGTAGGCCCACGGCCGGTTCTGGCCGGCGACTGCTTTGGAGAGTTCGGCTTTGCCGTGCAGGACGATCGGCTTCAGCGAGGCGATGATGACGCCAGCGCCGAGAACGGCGAGGGCAGCCATCACGACCATGGCCTGTTGCCAGCCGAGCGACGCGGCGACCATGGCGAACAGCGCAGGGAGCAGGACCTTGCCGACATCTCCCGTGAAATTGTAGGTGCCGAGTGCCGTGCGCGACTGCTGGCCGTGATACATGGCGGCAACCAGGCTCGACGCGATCGGGTGCTGCGTGCTGCCGCCAATGCCTGCCAGCAACAATCCCGCGATCACACCGTAGAGCGAACCCGAAAGGCCGGCGACGCCGTAACCGACGGCGATCAGCGCTGTCCCGAGTGCTAAAACTCGCACGCCACCGAAACGCTCTGCCAGCAGGCCTGAGGGAATCTGCCCGGTCGCCATGGCGCCGGAATAGACGGTCTTCAGGGCGCCGATGGCGGCATAGCTCAAGCCGAACTGGGCCTGCAGCAGCGGATAGAGGACGTTCAGGAGATCGGTGAAGCCGTCGTGGAGGGCATGCGCGCCGCCGCAGACGGTCAGTGTCCTGCGGGCGGTCGGGGAGGGAGAGACGGCGACTGTCATCTCGCCGTTACAATACTATCGCCCCGGGATGCGGTCGAACCAAAAGGCAACTTGCTGCTGGAAGTCGTCTTCGGCGTAGGCGGTGTCGGTGATGACCGAAGGCTTGCCCTTTCGCGGATAGCGCACGCTCTGCAGACGGGCAAAGCGCGTGTCGCTCAGGTGAAGGATCAGCATGTCGCCCTGACGGCGGTGGAAGACGAACTCGTGGATCTTCCGGATGTTCACCAGGCTGACGACGTAGCGTCCGTCGCGGCCGTCGGCGGCGAGCTGGCGTACGGGGATGTCGCGGCCCTCGTTGGTGATGCCCATCAGCGCCAGAGCCTCCGGCGCCATCATGTTGTCGGTGCCGGTGTTCTGGATCAGACGGACTAGGCGGTCGCCACGCGGCGAGAGCGTGTTCGACTTGCGGCGGCCAAAGACGTTCTGGTCGCAGGCGCCAAGCGGCAGGAGCAGGCCGGCACCGAGAAGGGCACGTCGCGAAAAACCAGCGCTGCAGGTCAAACTCAGTCCTTCCCGATCTTGTCCATATCGACGATGACGGGCGCGATCTCTTCGAGAGCACCGTCGCGGATCGCCCGGAAAAAGCAATTGTGCCGCCCTGTGTGGCAGGCAACGCCGGTCTGCTCGACCAGCACGAGGAGCGTGTCGCCGTCGCAATCGACGCGGAGGTCGACGAGCGTCTGGACGTGGCCCGACGTGTCGCCCTTGCGCCACGGAGCGCGGCGCGAGCGCGACCAGTAACACGCGCGGCCCGTGCGCATGGTTTCGGCCACGGCGTCGCGGTCCATCCAGGCCATCATCAGCACTTCGCCGCTGTCATGCTGCTGCGCGATGGCCGGAACGAGGCCTTGTGCATCGAATTTGATGGCGGCCAGCGCCGCGTCGATCTCGGCTTGTGCGTAGGTGGTGGGCATGGCGAGCCTTGGCCTTCGAAGGGAACGGCGCGTATAATCACCATAACATCGCTTGGCAAATCGGGAAGCTCGTGAAGAAACCGGCCAAAGCCGCCCCCGCAGGACATGCTCCTGCCCATGCACACGATCACAAGCACTGCGTCGAGGATGCGCTGGCCGCCGCGGAGAGGCTTTGCGCCGCCAAGGACCTGCGGTTCACGCCGCTGCGCCGCCGCGTGCTCGAACTCGTCTGGTCGAGCCACAAGCCGGTCGGCGCCTATGCCTTGCTCGACAAGCTGCGCAACGAGGATCTTGGCTCGGCTCCGCCGACTGTCTACCGCGCCCTCGACTTTCTGATCGAGAACGGCCTGATCCACCGTATCGAACGCATGAATGCCTTCATCGGCTGCAGCCATCCAGGTGAGTCGCATCGCGGCTTCTTCCTGATCTGCAGCGACTGCGGCAATGCGGAGGAACTGGACGGCGAAGGTCTCTCCGAGGCCATCACCGCCGACGCCCAGCGCCGCGGCTTCGCCGCGCGCGACATGACTTTGGAAGTAACCGGCCTCTGCGCCGATTGCCGAAAGACCTGAGTTCGGCTTAGGCGTTGTGCGCCCGGTTGAGGCGCTCGAAGCCTTCGGCGAGATCGGTCTTCAGATCTTCGACATCCTCGAGGCCGATATGGACTCGCAGAAGGTGCTTGCCCTGCGGCCACGGCACGGCCGTGCGGTACTGGTCGGGATGGGCGGGGATCATCAGGCTCTCGTAGCCGCCCCAGCTTGCGCCCATGCCGAAGATGTCCATGCCGTCGAGCATCGCCGCCAGCGCGTTCTTGCTGTAGCCGTCGCGCAGGGTGAACGAGAACAGGCCAGACGCACCCTTGAACTGCTTCTTCCAGTTGTCGTGGCCCGGGCAGTCGGGGAGGGCGGGGTGCAGCACCTTGTCGACCTCGGGCCGTGATTTCAGCCAGTGGGCGATCTCGAGGCCGCTCTTCTCGTGATGGCGGAGCCGCACGCCCATGGTGCGCAGGCCACGCAGGGCGAGATAGCAGTCGTCCGGCGCGGCATGGAAACCGAAAGACTGGCACGCCGTCTTCGCTACTTCGAACAGCGGTCGCGTGGCGCAGGAGATGATGCCCATCATCGCGTCCGAATGACCGACGATGTACTTGGTGCCGGCATGGATGGAGATGTCGCAACCGTGCTCGAACGGCTTGAAGTAGAGCGGCGTTGCCCAGGTGTTGTCGATCATCACCACGGCGCCGGCTTTCTTGGCGACGGCGGCAATGGCATCGACGTCCTGCACCTCGAAGGTCTGCGAGCCCGGGGCTTCGAGATAGACGACCTTGGTGTTCGGCCGCATCAGCTTCTCGATACCCGCGCTGATCATCGGATCGAAATAGGTCGTCTCGACGCCGAAGTTCTTCAGCGTCGTGTTGGCGAAGCGCCGCGCCGGACCGTAGGCATTGTCGGTCAGCAGCATGTGGTCGCCGGTCTTGAGGAATCCCACGATGGCGCCTGTGACGGCACCGAGACCGGACTGAACGGCGATCGAGCGATGCGCGCCTTCGATGGCGGCGACGGCGTCTTCAAGCGCCTTCTGGGTCGGCGTACCGTTGCGTCCGTAACCGAAGCCCTCGAAAGGAATGCGGTTCTCGAACTTCTCCATGGTCGGAGAGAGGATCGTCGAGGCGTGATAGACGGGCGGGTTGACGATGCCGAAGTTGCTGTCGGGATCGCGGCCTGACACGGCCAAAACGGTGTCGGGGCGGGTATAAGTTTTCTTAGCGGTCATGATTTAGACTATGGCACAGGCTTCAAGCTGGCGGCCAGCGATAGACGTCAGGCCATAGAACTCGCGGGTCCTGCAGCTCTTTCGCCTCGGTTCGCACCGGATGGAAACCCGCCTTGCGATACGTGGCGAGGGCATGCGGATGATCGAGCGTGTTGGTGTTGAGGAGCAGCCGCCGCCAACCGAGAGCGAAGGCGCGCTCGATGGCACGGTCGAGTAGCCAAGGGCCGATGCGTTGGCCGATATAGTCGAGCGTCAGGCCGAAGAAGACGAGCTCTTCGTCGCCCAGTTCGAAGAAGCCGACGAGGTTGCCGCTATCGCGTGCGATGTGAAGTTCATGCCCTGGCTGGTTCAGCAGCGCCTGCAGAGCCTCATCGGAGAGGAGCCTGCGTTCGTACCAGAGCCATGGCCGGCCGATCTGATCGTACAGTTCGCGATAGAGCGCAGCCGCGGGAGCCGCCGCATGCTCGATTGTGACGTCAACCTGGGGAGGCAAACCACGGCGCGTCCAGTCGGACGGCGCCATCTCGAGATGGGTGATCGTGACGGAGAGGTGTCCGTCGGCACGCGGTGGCGGTTGATGCGCGAACAGGTCAGGCGCCGGTGACGATCGGTGTGTCGGCACGGCCGCCCCATTCGGTCCAGGAGCCATCGTAGATCGCCGCTTCCGGCGAGCCCGTCAGGTAAAGGGCAAGGCCGATCACGCAGGCGGTAACGCCCGAGCCGCAGCTCGCCGTGACCTTCTTGGCCGGATCGATGCCTGAGGCGGCGATACGGGCGACCAGCTTGTCAGCAGGCAGCACGGTGCCGGTCTCGGGATCGAGCAGTTCGTTGTAGGGCAGGTTGAACGCGCCCGGCATGTGACCGCCGCGCAGGCCGGCGCGCGGCTCCGGCGTCTCACCCCGGAAGCGGCCGGCAGCACGGGCGTCGACGATCTGCTCGCGCTTGCTCTCGATCAGGCCGCGTACGTCGTCGATCGACCGCACCAGCGTATTGTCGAGGCGCGCCGTAAAATGGCGATCGCGCGGCGGCGTCGGATCGTCGGTCACCGGGCGGCCTTCGGCCAGCCACTTCGGCAAACCGCCATTCAGGATCGACACGTCCTTGTATCCCATGGCGCGGAACATCCACCAGACGCGGCAGGCGCCGGTCATCGGCGTCGTGTCGTAAATGACGATCTTGGAACCGTCGCCGAGGCCGAGCTTGCGCACGCGCGAGGAGAACTTCTCTGGCGAGGGCAGCATGTGGGGAAGGGGACTCTCGGTATCGGCAATCTCATCGATGTCGAAGAACACGGCGCCGGGGATATGCTGCTCGGCGAACTCGGCCTTGGGATTCCGTTTTTGTGCCGGGAGATAAAACGAGCCATCGACGATGCGCACGTCGGGCGCGTTGAGCCGGGCAGCCAGCCATTCGGTGCTGACGAGGGCATCAGGTCTTGCGTAATCCATAATCCGTTTCCTTTAGGCCAGCGCGATGATGAAACGCCGGTTCATCTTTCCCTTGTTCTCGATCTTGATGCATTCGACGCGGCCGACCTCGCCGGTTCGCGCGACGTGCGTGCCGCCGCAGGCCTGCAGGTCGATCCCCTCGATCGACAGCAGGCGGACCCGACCGGCACCCATCGGCGGGCGCACGCTCATGGTCTTCACGAGTTCGGGACGCGCCGTCAGCTCCTCGTCGGTCACCCATTGCGGCGTGACCGGGCGGTCCAAGGCGATCAGCTTGTTGACCTCCTCGGTCACCCACTCCTTGGTCGGGACCTCGCCTTCGAGATTGAAATCGAGTCGGCTCTTGTCCACGCCGACCTGGCCGCCGGTCACGTTGCCCTTGATGACGGCAGACATGACATGCAGTGCGGTGTGCATGCGCATATGCAGGTGACGGCGTTCCCAATCGAGCGCGGATTGCACCGAGGTCCCCACAGCCGGGCGTGCCGCATCGGGCTCCAGCACGAGCAGCACGTCGCCGCCATCGGCCTTGACGCTGTCCACGACCTTGGCTTCGCCGCTATCCCAGCGCAGCACGCCGGTATCGCCGGGCTGTCCTCCACCTGTGGGGTAGAAGATCGAGCGGTCCAGTCGCACGCCGCGGTCTTCGACAGCGGTCACGACGGCATCGGCTTCCTTGAGGTAGGCATCCTGCCTGAAGAGTTCTTCGACCATGAACCGGATTTAGGCTTTCGCCAGCCGGGCCGCAACTTGGCGGGCCGTCGGCATCGACGGTGCGGCACCGAGACGCTCGACGGCACAGGAGGCTGCAGCACTGGCGTAGCGGGCCGCTTCCGCGGGGAATGCACCAACTGCCATGCGGGCAGCCAGGGCGCCCACGAAGCAATCGCCGGCGCCAGTGGTATCGACGACTTTGGCTTTGAAGGCGGGGATGGCCTCGACACCGTTGGCACTCACCACGAGCGCGCCTTTGGCGCCCAAAGTTGCGATCACGGCGCGTGCGCCGCGCTGGCGCAAGCTCTCGCAGGCCGCAACGAGGCTGCGCTGCGAACTACTCGAAGTGAGCTTCGACTCCGTAGCCTGGCCGAGTTCGATTTCATTCAGCACTGCAACATCGACCGATTTCAGCAGTCGCGCAGGGTGGCGCGTATAAGGCGCCAGGTTGAGCACCGTCCGTGCTCCGGCCTTGCGCGCCCGGGCAAGAATCTCGCCCGTGGCGGCGAGCGGCGTTTCGAACTGGGCGACCCAGACTTCATCGCGCCGCGGTGCTTGGTGCAGCATCTCCGCCCTGAAATGCATGTTGGCGCCGGAGGCTACGGTGATCGAGTTATCTCCATCGGCAACCTGGATCAGCGCGACGCCTGTTGCCGGGCCGTCGATTTCCCTGACGCCCGAACTGTCCACGTCGTTGTCGGCGAGAAATCCACGCAGACTGTTGGCGAAGGAATCGTTGCCGACAGCGCCCACCATGGCCGTCGGGATTCCGAGCCGAGCCGAGGCAATGGCTTGGTTGAGGCCTTTGCCACCTGGCAGGAAGGTAACTTCGGCGCCCAGCAGCGTTTCACCAGCCTCGGGCAGGCGCGCACTCTGCACGACCACGTCCATGTTGAGGCTGCCGCAGACGACCACCCGGCTCATGGGCGACTCACTTCATCCAGGGCGGCAGGGGCAGGTTCTTCTCGCGCAGGAAGACCGGATTGAAGAGCTTCGACTGATAGCGCTGCCCCCCGTCGGCGAGGACGGTCACGACCGTCTTGCCCGGCCCGAGGTCACGCGCGAGCCGCATGGCGCCCACGACGTTGATGGCCGTCGACCCACCCAGCACAAGACCCTCATGCTGGATCAAGTCGAACAGGATGGGCAGGGCCTCCTCGTCGGTGATCTGATAGGCGAGGTCGATGGGTGTACCTTCGATATTGGCAGTGACTCGTCCCTGGCCGATCCCTTCGGTAACTGAATTGCCCTCGGCTTTCAGTTCACCTTTGGCATGCCAGTTGTAGAGCGCCGATCCCATGGGGTCGCTCAATGCAATCTTGATGTTGGGGTTGCGCTCCTTCAGCGCCCGCGCCACGCCGCCCAGGGTGCCACCGCTGCCGACCGAGCAGGTGAAGCCGTCGACCTTGCCATCGGTCTGGTCCCAGATTTCAGGGCCGGTCGTACGGTAGTGCCCATCACGGTTTGCCGTGTTGTCGAACTGGTTGGCCCAGACGGCGCCGGCCGGCTCCTTGGCTGCGAGTTCCTCGGCAAGGGTGCCCGAGTAGCGAACATAATTGTTGGGATTGGCGTAGGGAACGGCGGGCACCAATCGAAGATCTGCGCCGCAGAGGCGGAGCATGTCCTTCTTCTCCTGGCTCTGTGTCTCGGGCATCACGATGACCGAACGGTAGCCACGTGCGTTTGCCACGAGCGCGATGCCGATGCCGGTGTTGCCAGCCGTGCCTTCGACGATCACGCCGCCGGGCCGCAGTTTTCCACTCTTCTCGGCATCCTCGATGATCGCCAGCGCCGCACGATCCTTGACCGAGCCGCCGGGATTGAGGAACTCAGCCTTGCCATAGATGTTGCAGCCCGTTGCCGCAGAGGCGGCGCGCAGCTTGATCAGGGGCGTATTGCCGATGCTGTCGATAAAACCCATCCGAACGTTCATGACCTGCTCGCTCTTCTAACCCTGCGCTCGCTCCCGAGCGGACGGTAGACAGGGAGCAGGGGGCCACGCAACCCGCTTGCGGCAAGATCAGCGCCAGCGGTTCCGCACTTCGTCACGATGCAAGGCGAGCCACTGCAGCGCCATGACCGCGACGGCATTGTCGCATTCGTTACGGTCGAGCATCGCGCGGGCTTCGACGAACGGCACGGCCTTCACGAGGATGTCCTCGTTTTCCGATTCGAGGCCAAAGATTCCACCGACACCTTTCGTGTCCGTGCGACCAAGGAAGCTGGTGCAGGTCTCGGAGCAGGCGCCAGGGCTCAGCACGACGCTGCCCATCGGCAACAGGTCGGTGATCGTCACGGCTGCTTCTTCGACGGCCTCTCGACGGGCCACATCTTCGGGCGACTCGCCCTCCTCGATGATGCCAGCCACGGTCTCCCAACCCCAGGGATGGCGGCCGGCGGCGTAGGAGCCAGCACGGAACTGGCGGATGAGGACGACTTCGTCTCGAACGGGATCATAGGGCAGCACCGCCGCGGCCTGGCCACGCTCGAAAACCTCGCGCTTCACCTCACCACTCAAACCACCCTGATACAGCGTGTGTCGAAAGCGGTACTGGGCGACGCGGAAATAGCCCCGGAAAGCGACGGTGCGCTCGATAAGTTCGGCTTTTTCGGTGGGGAGAGGGACAATCGCCATGATGCGCCCTGCAAGCGAAAAGGGCCGCTCCCAAGGAGGGAGCGGCCCTTAATTGGCTCCGGAGGCAGGGATCGAACCTGCGACCCGGCGATTAACAGTCGCCTGCTCTGCCGCTGAGCTACTCCGGAAAAACTTCGTCGCGGTAACGGCAAGGCTCCGCGAAGGCGCGGTGTTTTGGCAGAGCATGTTTGGACACGCAAGGCCCTTCGACCGCGAATTTGTGGAGGCCTGGGCCGGAATCGAACCGGCATTGACGGATTTGCAGTCCGCTACATAGCCACTCTGCCACCAGGCCGCACAAGTTGCGGTCGGTGCTATACGCGTGCTGCGATGGAGCGGTCAAGCCGACCGCGACTCGCTGCCCTTTGCGTCGTCACCGGGCGTTGCCTATATAGGACCCGCTACATGTAGAGGCAGCCCATGACAGATTTCGCGCTCGCGCGACGCAATATGGTCGATGGCCAGCTCCGGCCTAATCGGGTCACCAATGCCGCGCTTCTTGCGGCCGTTGGCGAGCTGCCACGGGAGCGCTTCCTGCCCGATGCGTTGAAATCGGTCGCTTATGCCGACGACGATGTGCCGCTGGGCAGTGGCCGCTACATGATGGAGCCCATGGTTCTGGCTCGCCTCATCCAGAGTCTGCAGCCGCAGCCTGAGGATAAGGCGTTGGTGGCGGCGTCAGGGCGAGGCTACGGCGCTGCGATCCTGGCCCGGCTGGTCGGTTCGGTCGTGGCTGTCGAGAATAACGCCGACCTGGCTGCCTCTGCTCAGCAGACTTTGCGTGACCTGAAGGTCACAAATATCCAGCTGGTTGCCGGACCGCCGGACCAGGGCGCCGCGGCTTCAGGCCCCTATGACGTCATCTTGATCGAAGGTGCCGTGCAGGAAGTTCCGCCCGCGATCACGGGCCAATTGGCCGAAGGTGGCCGATTGGCAACGGTTTTGGCCGATCCGAGCGGCGCATTGGGCGTTGCCCAGCTTTTCGTGAAGCAGGGCAGCGTTACTTCGGGGCGTCCGCTCTTCGATGCCGGCACCCCGCTTTTGCCGGGCTTTACTCCGCCACCCAGGTTCACTTTCTAGGCAGTCCGCCGGATTCCTGTATCGAACGGGACTATCAAAACTCTTCAGGCCGATGTTAGGGTACTGGCCAGATATGAGGGGAGAATGATGCGTATCCGGCCCAGGTTGAGGCACGCCCGCCGCGCGGTAGCGTGCGCCCTTGCCGTCGGGCTCGGTGGTGCGTCCAATGCGTGGTCGCAGAGCCTGATCGAGGCGCTTTCGACGACGTACAACAGCAATCCCGACCTGCTGGCGAGCCGGGCGATCCTGCGCCAGACCGACGAGACGCTGTCGCAGGCCGTCGCCAACTGGCGGCCCCGCGTGACGTTGAATGTCGAATTCAACAAGGTTCAGCAGGATTCCTACACGGCGCGCCCGGGCGTGGCGCCGACCTTCTACGACCTGAATGGCAAGTTCACGACATTGCAGGTCACTCAGCCAATCTTTCGCGGCGGCAAGACGGTCGCGGAGACCAAGCAGGCACAGGCCAACATCCAGGCCCAGCGGGCAGCCCTGGCCGACACCGAGCAGACGACGCTTCTATCCGCGGTGACGTCCTATGCCGACCTGGTCCAGAACATCGGCATCGCCGATGCGCGCCGCAACAACGTGCGCGTCTTGGTCCAGCAGCTCGACGCGACGCGCGAACGTTTCCGGGTCGGCGAGCTCACGATCACAGACGTGTCGCAATCCGAGGCGCGTCTCGAGGCGGCGAAGGCCGACCTCGTCGCGGCAGAGACCAACGTCCGTATTTCCGAGGCAGCATTCCAACGGACGATCGGCAAGCGACCGGGCAAGCTCGGCGAAATCCCGCTGATCGGCGGGCTGCCGTCGTCGGAAGAGGAGGCGGTCAGCCTCGCAATGGACGCCGGCCCCCGGGCTGTCTCGGCTGCGTATCGCATAACGGCTGCAAATTATGGCGTGAACAACGCCGTTGGCGACTTGATGCCCCAGGTCAACCTCGTCGGCGCCCTGCAGCAGCAGTTCGACCTGCAGGTGCCCAACGACAAGTATTACACTTATGCCTTGCGCCTGCAGGCGACGATTCCGATCTTCCAGAACGGCAGCGAATGGTCGCGAATCCGTTCGGCCCGGGAACTGGTGGCTCAGCGCCGTAACGAACTCGACAGCGCCCGCAGGGCCGTGGCGGAGAATGTCATTCGCGCCTGGCGTCAGCTCGATTCGGCGCGCTCGCGCGTGACGTCCTACGAGTCTCAGGTTCGAGCCAACGAAGTGGCCTTGAACGGCGTGCGGCAGGAAGCGCTTGTCGGTTCGCGCACCACGCTGGACGTGTTGAACGCCGAACAGGAACTTCTGAATGCCCAGGTGAACCTGATCCAGGCACGCCGCGACACGCAGGTGTCCTACTACAGCGTGCTTGCCGGCATCGGACGCCTCACCGCCCGTACTCTCGCGCTGCCTGTCGAGTACTACGACGAGGAGCGTTACTACAAAGACGTCGGTTCGCGCTGGATCGGCTGGGGCAGCAGCGGCGAATCGGGTACCGGCAACATTCTTCCGTCGGCCAATCCTACGGGTGTGGCTGGCAGTGCGCCGCCACAGGGCTCACCACCGCGCTCAAATACGCCACGATGAGCGCCGCAAAGAACCCCAGCAACGATCCCTCGATGGACGACATCCTGGCGTCCATTCGCAAGATTATTTCCGACGACGAAGCGCGCGCACAGATTTCCGGACAGAAAATGGGGGCGCCGTCGCATTCGCCCAGCGTCGCGCCGGCGCCCCGTCAGTTGCCGCCGCACGACGACGTGTTGCTGCTGACGGACCTCGTCGAAGAGCCCGCGAAGGGTCGGGAAACCTCCTCCAGTGCCCAGCCTGGTGCGCCACGCATTGATCCAGCCAAGGCCGCTGATATGCCACAGCCGTCCGTCGAAGAGCCCACCGATGGTTCACTGGTCGGGCCGGGAGTCGCCGGCGTTGCGACCACCGCCTTTGCCCGCCTGAACCAGGCCGTGCAGGATAGCGTTCCGCCGCCCGCAGCGCCTGAGCCTGGCCCCGAACTCGGCAATGGCAACAAGACCATCGAGGATCTGGTCAAGGAAATGCTGCGGCCGATGCTGAAGGAATGGCTCGACAAGAATCTGCCGCCGATGGTCGAGCGCTATGTTGAACGCGAAATTTCCCGGCTGACACGCCGCTGACCCCAGGCGCCACCCGTCAATTGAACGCCACGGCGCCGCGACCGTGGCGTTTTTCGTTATAAGGCAAAGAGATGCTCGACAAGACCTACGACCCCAAGGAGATCGAAGCCCGCCGCTACCCCGAATGGGAGCAGGCCGGAGCTTTCCGCGCCCATCCGGAATCGCCGAAGCAGCCCTATTGCATCGTGATCCCGCCGCCGAACGTGACGGGCAGCCTGCACATGGGGCATGCGCTCGATAACACCCTGCAGGATGTGCTCATCCGCTGGCGCCGCATGAAGGGCAACGACGTGCTGTGGCAGCCCGGCACCGACCATGCCGGCATCGCGACCCAGATGGTCGTGGTCCGCAACCTCGAACAGGAAGGCATCGGCCTTGCTGTCGAAGGGGCCGCCAAGGCGGACGCCAACAAGACGCTGCTCAATCGCGAGCAGTTCCTGGCCAAGGTCTGGGAATGGAAGGCCTATTCCGGCGGCACGATCACCAGCCAGCTCCGGCGGCTCGGCGCGTCGTGCGACTGGAGCCGCGAACGCTTCACCATGGACGAGGGCCTGTCGCGCGCCGTCCTCAAGGTGTTTGTCGACCTCTACAAGGCGGGCCTGATCTACAAGGACAACCGTCTGGTCAACTGGGATCCCAAGATGCTGACGGCGATCTCCGACCTCGAGGTCGAATCGCGCGAGGTCAAGGGGCATCTCTGGTACTTCAAGTATCCAGTCGAAGGCAGCGACGAGCATATCGTCGTGGCCACGACGCGGCCCGAGACGATGCTGGGCGATACCGGCATTGCCGTGCATCCCGACGATCCCAAATGGAAACACTTGATCGGCAAGCACGCGATCCTGCCGCTGGTCGGGCGGCGGATCGCCATCGTGGCCGATGAGTATTCCGATCCGGAGAAGGGATCGGGGGCGGTGAAGATCACCCCGGCGCACGACTTCAACGATTTTGAGGTCGGTCGTCGCCACCAGCTCGAAGCCATCAACATCTTCGACAAGTTCGCGCGCGTGAACGAGAACGCGCCGGAGAAGTATCGCGGTCTCGATCGCTTCGACGCCCGCAAGAAGATCGTGGCCGAAATGGAAGAGCTGGGGCTGGTCGAGAAGATCGAGCCGCACACCCACGCCGTGCCCTATGGCGACCGTGGCGGCGTGCCGGTCGAACCCTATCTCACCGAGCAATGGTATGCCGACGCCAAAAAGCTCGCCGAGGCGCCGATTGCGGCGGCACGCGACGGCCGCGTGAAGTTCGTGCCCGAGCGTGGCCGCGACGACTTCTTCCGGTGGATGGAGAACATTGAGCCTTGGTGCGTGTCGCGCCAGCTCTGGTGGGGCCATCAGATTCCGGCCTGGTATGGGCCGGACAAGAAAGTGTTCGTGGCGCTGTCGGAGGAAGAGGCCAAGGCCGAGGCCCGCGCGCACTACGGCAAGGATGTTGCCCTGGAGCGCGATCCCGACGTGCTCGACACCTGGTTCAGCTCCGCCCTGTGGCCGTTCTCGACCCTGGGCTGGCCGGACAAGACGCCGGAGCTTGCCAAATACTATCCGACCAGCGTGCTCGTCACCGGCTGGGACATCCTGTTCTTCTGGGTCGCCCGCATGATGATGATGGGCATGCAGTTCATGGACGATGTGCCATTCGGCACGGTCTACCTGCATGGCCTCGTGACGGACGAGAAGGGCCAAAAGATGTCGAAGTCCAAGGGGAATGTGATCGATCCCCTGGAGCTGATCGACAAGTATGGCGCCGATGCGCTGCGTTTCACCATGACGTCGCTCGCCGCTTCGCAGGCAGGCCGTCTGCGCCTGGCAACGTCGCGGGTCGAGGGCTCGCGCAACTTCGCGACCAAGCTCTGGAACGCCACGCGCTTTGCCGAGATGAACGGAGCGGCACTGCCCGAGGACTTCGATCCGGCTTCGGCGAAGCTTACGGTCAACAAGTGGATGCTGGGCGAACTGGCTCGCGCCAATCTCGCCATCGACAAGGCGCTGACGGAATTCCGGCTGAACGAAGCGGCCAATACGCTTTACGAATTCATCTGGGGCGTTGTCTGCGATTGGTATGTCGAGCTGACCAAGCCGATTCTGCAGGGCGTCGACGGACCCGAGAAGGACGAGACCCGGGCGGTTACGGCCTTCGTGCTGCGTGAGACTGTGAAGCTGCTGCATCCCGTGATGCCGTTTATCACTGAGGAGCTGTGGGATAAGCTCGGCCATCGCGCGCATCACGGCGCGCTGATCGGCCAGCCCTGGCCCGCGCCGACCGCCATCGATGCGGCGTCCGATGCCGAGATGGGATGGCTGGTGAAGCTGATCCAGGACATCCGTTCAGCGCGAGCTGAGCTCAACGTGCCGGCCGGTGCCAAGCTCAAGCTGCTGGTGGTTGGCGCCAACGACACGACCAAAGGCCGCCTGGAGACTCATCGCGCTGCCATCGAGCGGCTGGCCCGCATCGAGGGCGTCGAGCTTGTCCCATCGGCGCCAAAGGCATCGCTGCAGCTCGTCGTTGGCGAGGCGACTTACGCATTGCCGGTGGGCGAGGTGATCGACCTCAAGGCTGAGAGCGCACGCCTGCAGAAGGAAATCAAGAAGCTTGCCGATGAGGTCGGCAAGATCGACTCCAAGCTCGGCAACGCGGCCTTCGTGTCGCGTGCACCGGAGGAGGTCGTCGTGGAGCAGCGGGAACGCCGCACGCAAGCCGAGCAGACCCGTGCTCGCTTGAGCGCGGCGCTGGAGCGGTTGAGCAGCTGAGAGAAGCCTGCGTTGCCATGGGAGTCGGCTCAGGCTGCCGCCCACCGCCTGTCGCGACGCAATGGTGAGTTTTCAGGCAGGAACAGCAGGTCGAGCTGGGCGGTTGCGCCATCGAGTGGCCGGCGTGCCATGCCGACGACGTCGGCTACCGCAAAGCCGTGGCAGTGCAGAAAGTGCACGATATCGTGGACTTCCGGGCCACCCTTGAGGCTAGCGATGGTGCTGGTCTCGACGATGAGGGCATCGATGCAGTCGAGCCGCCCGGTCATCCCTTCGAGCACCATCAGCTCGGCTCCCTGGACATCGATCTTGCACAGCGACGGCCGGTCGATCTCGCCGATCAACGAATCGAAGCGTCGCATCGGCACGCGGTCGTGGCGCAGGATTTCACGCTCGCTGACATCCTCCAGCAGGGTGGCTCCCTGGATGTCGGGCCGGATCTCGATATCGACACTGCCATCGTGATGCCCGAGGGCCATGTGATGAACCTCGCACCGGAGTTGCTGTTCGAGCAGCCGCATGTAGTGGAGTGACTCTCGCGTCGGATCGATCAGGTGATAATAGGCGTCGGGGAAGGCGCGATAGAGATCGTAGGTCCCGTAGGCAACGCCGATGTCGAACACTGTATTGGGACGAAACTCGTAACGTTCGAGAACACGGAAGGACTGTTGCCACGACGGTACCGGGGCTCGTCCAGGGAGATAGACGTTGTAGGGGCGCAGGAAGTCCTTGATGCGCGAGATCAGGCCGATCTTCTTCATGCGCATGAGGTTCGACGCGTTGGTCATTTCGCTGCTCGCCTCGTGGCTGGAGTTGATGGGAGATCAATCCAGCCAGCACACCACGAGGTCGTCGCTGCTGTGAACCTTCGCCGTGTGACCTATCGGTGGCCAGCCGACGAGGGTGCGGCACAATACCAAACTACCGGTCTGTCTTCGGTGGCGATCAGGCAAGCAGATAGTCGGTTCGGCCAGCTATGACGCTTTCCGCAGGTCCGGTACGTACGGCTTGCTGGTGAAGTGCTCCTGGCCGTCGCCGCGGGCAAAGCGCAAACCGGCTCGACGGATGGCATCGTCGTCCACCGCATCGAGCGGCACGAAGTAGCGGTCGTCGGTGCGGGTGATCGTATCGTTGTCGACCCTGTTGTAGCAGATGAGCAGGGTCCAGCGCCGATTGGCCGAACGGTTGGCGTCCGAGCGGTGGATCGCGTTGCAGTGGAAGATCAGCGCGTCCCCGGCTTCCAGCTCGCAGTACTCGACCGGACACTTTTCGAGGATGTGCGGCATACGCTTGGGATCGACCTCGTTCTGGGTCGGTGAAAGCGGCGTATGGTCGATGCGGCCGAGCTTGTGCGAGCCGGTCGCGATCTGCAGGCAACCGTTCTCGCGGTTGGTGCGGTCGAGGCCGATCATGATCGAGAGCATGTCGGGCCTGAGGCAGCCATTGTAGTACCAGTAGCCGTAGTCCTGGTGCCATTCCCAGGCGCCGCCGACTTCGGGCTCCTTGGCGGTGAGCTTCGACTGGAAATGATAGACCGGCCCGCCCAGCAAGGCCGCTGACGTATCGACCATACGGTGGACGCGGGCGGCGAGGCCATAGACGCTGTCACCGGCCCGGTTCCACAAGGCAATGCGCGTCGAACGGCCCTCGCTGTCGCGGCGATCGAGGATGCTGTCGCGCACGGCAGGGTCTTCTTCCATCGCGCGCGTCAGCAGCTTCACCTCGTCCGGCGCAAACAGGCCACGCGCGTAGGTGAAGCCCTTCTCGTTGTACTCGGCGACCTGCGCCGCGTTCAGGACGTTCGGCATGGTTTCCTCACAACGGGCGGAAGACGTTCCGACCGCCCGATTCATTGATCGTGACTTTACGCCCAAGCTGCTCCTTCGTCAGCATGTCGGCAACGATGGCCGGTTCGTCCGGCGTCATGGCGACGAAGCGATCGCCCGAGGCATCGAGGCGCCCGAGAATGTAGCCCCGCTCCGGCGCTTCCTTGCCATAGGTGACGCAATAGGTCTCGATGGTGCCGGTGCCGGTCGGCTTGGTGTCGACCTTCCGCTTCGGGCCGGCATCGAGTTCCGCCTGGAACTTCTTCGGATCCTGGCGCTGCCACGAGCCTTTCGTCGGTTCTGTCGAGTAGAGGCCTGCCGAATGCTTGGTGAGGTAGTTGCCATTGGCCGTTACCATGCCGAAGGAGCCGGGCTTGCGGCGCACGACGTTCAGCATCTCGGCGATCGAGTGCGTGACGTAGTTGTTGCCGGGACCGCCGAAGAAGGGGAGGCCGCCGGTGACGCTGATCGGCCGCTTGTCGTCCTCGGGAATGCCGATCTCCTTCATCGCCACCTCGACGGCCGAGGGGAAGCAGCTATAGAGATCGAACGCGTCGATATCGGCCACCTTCTTGCCCGCCATGTCGAGCGCGATGCGGGCACAGCCGCGGATCGCGGGCGAAGCGTCGAGCTGGTCGCGTTCCGAGACGACCCAGGTGTCGGTACCGTCGGCGCAACCATGCAGGAACACCCAGCGATCCTGCGGGATGCCCCATTCGCGAGCCTTCTCGACTGACGTGACCAGCACCGCCGCCGCCTGATCGATGATGGCATTGGCGTTCATCAGGCGCGGGTAGGGGAAGCAGATCCAGCGATTGTCGTCGGAGATCGTCGATAGGGCTTCGGCGCTGTAGCCTTCGCGACGCGTTGCCAGAGGATTGGCCCTGGCCACCGCAGCGAGCCGCTCGAACAGGCGGCCCATCGCCTTCATGTGGCTGTCGACGTCGCGCTTCAGTCCGCCGCGGATGGCATTCTCCAGCAGCGGATAGAAATGGATCGCGGCCCGCAGCTCATGGCGCGCTTCTTCTTCGCTGAAGCCGAAGCGGGAATCGCCGACGCGTGTAGGATCGCCGCCACCCGGATCCTCGTTCCAGTCGATCTTCATGTCGGCACGGCGCGCGTTCTGGGTGCTGCGCAGCAGCTCGGCGCCGCAGACCAGTGCCAGGTCAGTTTCCCCGCGCGCGATCTCCTCGGCGAAGCGGTTGACGAGGTATTGGGGCATGTTGCCCCCGGAGTGACTGTAGAGGAGCTGCCGAGGGGTGGCCCCCAGCCGGTTGGCCACGCTCTTTGGCGGATTGCTCGAGCGGCCATAGGGCGAGGCAAAGCGCGGGCTGATGTCGGAGAAGAACTCCATCACGGCCAGCGCGTCGACCTTGCGGCCGAGCGCATCGGCGCCGATTGCCGCGCCAGTATCAGCAAGGGCTGCCTTCGCCGCTTCGGCGGAGAAGGCGACGCGGGAGCGCTCGCTCGACGGCTTGCCGGTCGTGTCGGTGAGCTGGCCGGCGCCGACCAGGATGGGGGTACGCGGATCGATCATTTCAGCAGGACCTCGATTTCAGATGCGCTGAGACCGGCTTCGGTCAGAACGCTTTTGGTGTCGGCGCCCAGGCTCGCGACCTTGGGGCCGCTCTGCAGGGGAGAGCCGGAGAAACGGAAAGGCGGGGCGGGAGACTTATAGGATCCGCCACTGTCCTCGATGGTGCACAGCGAGCCGCGATGCTCGACCTGCGGATCCTGAAGCGCCTCGGTGACTGTGAGGTAGGGCGAGCAGGGCACGCCGTGCTTTTCCAGCGCTGCCACGACCTCCTTGACGGTCATCTTCTTCGACCACTGCTCCAGCTCGTCGATCAGCAGGCCCCAGTTCATGCGCCGGTCGGCGTATTTTTCGAAGCGGGGATCGGTCAGCCAGTCGCGCCGTCCGGCAGCCGTCGCCATATCCTGGAAGGTGCGCTCGCTCGCCGTTGCGAGCATGACGTAGCCATCGCCGGCTTCGATCGGCCCATACATCGGCCGCGACGGCATCTCGAAATCGAACTGCGCACGATTGACCTCGCCCAACAGCATGCCGACCAGAGTCTCGAACATCGAGACGTCGACCATCTGGCCCTTGCCGGTCGAGTGACGCTGATGCAGTGCCGCCAGGATCGCGCCCATCGCATAGGCGCCGCTGGCATAGTCGGCGACGAAGATGCCGCAATTGTCCGGCCGTTCGCGGCCCTGCTGATAGAAGAGGTGGGCCATGTCGTAGCCCGTGGCGGCGTGGATCACCGGCGCATAGGCCGGCCGGCCGGCGCCCGGCCCGGTCTGGCCATAGCCCGAGATCGCGCAATAGATGAGCCTGGGATTGAGGGCGGCGAGGACCGGATAGTCGAGCCCCAGCCGCTTCATCACGCCCGGCCGATAGTTCTCGACCAGGATGTCGACCCTGGCGACGAGCTTCTTGATCGCCGCGATGGACTCCGGTCGCTTGAGGTCAAGCACAATCGATTTCTTGCCGGCGTTGAGCTGGCCGAACATCGTACTGGCGCCGTCGCGCTGAACGGGGCGGCTGCGCATCAGGTCGCCCTCCGGCGATTCGACCTTGATGACGTCGGCACCCATATCGGCCAGCAACCGACTGCAATGCGGGCCGGCAATCGTCGTCGAGAAGTCGAGGATACGCAGGCCTTCGAGCGGCCGTGAACTCTCTTTCATTTATGTCACCTGGCTACGAGGATGAGAACGACGCCTCCCACCACGAGGATGCTGCCGAGCCATTCACCGATGGACGGACGCTCCTTGAGGACGAGATGCGAGGCGATGAACGTGAAGACGAGCTCGATCTGGCCGACGGCCCGCACGAGAGCTGCATTCTCCAAAGTCATGGCGAGTGCCCAGCCGGCCGAACCCAGTACACTGAAGATACCGACCCAGATCGAGGACTTCCAATTGACGCCGATCTTGCGGAACTGGCCGGGATCGCTGCGGCTGAGATAGACCACCATCAGGACGATCTGGATGGTGTTCATGCAGGCGAGCACCGTGATGCCGCGGGTCATGAAGTCACCACTCGGTAGCGACTTCGAGGCTTCGCGGATGGTGCCGGCGGCGATGGCGAAGAACAGGCCGGAGAGGATGCCGTACAGCGCGCCCTTGTGGGTGAGGTCGGCAAGCACGTTGCGGATGTTCGTGAAGGAGCCGCGTACGCTCAGGATGGCCACGCCGGCGAGACAGATCAGGATGCCGATCCACGACCAGAAATGCAGCGGCTCGGAAGCGATGAAGGTCGCGAACAGCGCTACGAACACCGTCTCGGTCTTCGAATAAACCGTGCCGACCGCATAGTTGCGCAGCGAGAAAGCGTGGATCATCAGCGACGTCGCGATGATCTGGGCGAGGCCCGCGATCGTGACCAGACCCAGGAAGGTCAGCGACAGCGGCGGCATCTCCCGGCCCGTGCCCCAGACCAGAAAGGCGAGCATGGAGAGAGCCAGCGGGGCGCCATAGAGGTAGCGAATGAAGTTCGCGCCATCGACGCTCAGCACGCCACGAATCTTCTGCTGCATCGTCGTCCGGATATTCTGAAACAAGGCTGCAGCGATCGTGATCGGTATCCAGAGCGGCACGGCGTTTCCCCCTAACCGGGCGAGTGTATGGTGTCGTTCGCGCCGCGTCTGCGGCATAGTTTTCCGCGATGCGGCAAACACTGGCTGCCGGGCTTGGGAGAGACGAGAGAATGTTCGACACGATCCTGACCAGCGCGATCCGTGCATTGCCGGTCTTCGCGGCTCACCTTGCCGTGACCTTGCTTATCCTGGTCGCCGGAGTGCTCGTCTATCAGGCCCTGACGCCCCAGAAGGAAGGTCGGCTGATCCGCGAAAATAACGCTGCGGCCGGCGTCGCCTTCGGCGCAGCCATCCTGTCGCTGGCCCTGCCGCTCGGCATGTGTCTGGCGCGCAGCGTCAGCATTCCCGACATCATCGTCTGGGGGATCGTGGCGTTGATCGTCCAGCTCGGAACCTTCTTCGTGGCGCGTCTGGTCTTTCACGATTTGGTGGCGCGTATCGAAAGGGGTGAAATGGCCTCGGCCGCAGCGCTGGGCGCGACGCATCTTTCGGTGGCCATCATCAATGCAGCAGCCATTGCCGGGTGACCGGCTGCGATGAGCGATACGCTGAAGCGGTTCCTGCTCTGGATCGCAATCGTTGCCGCACTCTATGCGATTGCGAAGATCGTCGAGGTCGAAGATCTCGACGGTCCGCGACGACCATTGCCGCCACCTTCGGCGCAACGACCGCCCTGGTCGAATCCGACGCCGGCCCCGCCGCCGACCGGGCGGACACCGGAGCGACCGGCATTCGATATCCGTGTGCAGGATGCGACGGTGCAGGGCGACTCGATCGGCACCGCCTTTCAGGTCGCGCCGCGGACCTGGGTAACGGCGCGGCACGTCGTCGACACCTGCAAGCGGTCGTTTATCCGGGTGCAGGGTAAGTGGCAGGAAATCCAGAGCGTCAGAATGCACGACGTGGCGGACGTGGCCGTGATCATGTCTTCTCAACCTGACAGCGCCCCGCAGATCAGCCTGACCGACCGCCTCCCGGTGATGGACCAGGAGGGCTTTCACTATGGCTTTCCGCGGGGCATCCCGTCGTCGCTCTACACGCGCTTCATTGGCATGGCGCGGATCCGGCCCGGCCGTCTTGGGACGCCGATCGTGCGCGGCTGGGTTTGGGCCGAGCAAGCGCGGTCCCCGTCGTCGAGCGGATCGCTGGGGGGCATGTCAGGTGGGCCGCAGGTCGACCGCACGGGCGCGGTTCAGGGCATTACCGTTCTGGAATCTGAGCGGACCGGGAGGGTGACGACGGCACCCAGTCAGAGAGCGAAAGAACTCCTGCCGGCCCAGGTCTCCTTTGTTGCGGCCGGTGGGACAACCATCACCCCCAGCGACTATGCCCAGCATGGTGCCCAGGTTCGTGATTCGGGAGCGGTGGCTTTGGTGTTCTGCTCGTTCAAGGGGAATACGCGGCCACGGAGCTGAGCTAGGCATCAGCCGCCATCGTCGCTAGAGTTCCGGCCGGTTCTGATCAGGCGGAGACAAGGTGAAAATGGCCAAGAAGAAGAAACCCACGCTCCATCCCAATCCGACCTTCGACAAGTCGAAGATGCCGAGCCGGTATACGACGGTCGGCCCCGAGCGGGCGCCACATCGGTCGTATCTCTACGCCATGGGCCTCACCGAGAAGCAGATCGCCCAGCCAATCGTCGGTGTCGCGACCTGCTGGAACGAGGCGGCGCCCTGCAACATTGCGCTCAATCGCCAGGCCCAGGCCGTGAAGATCGGCGTGGATCGCGGCGGCGGAACGCCTCGCGAATTCACTACCATCACCGTGACCGACGGCATCGCCATGGGTCACCAGGGCATGAAGTCCTCGCTGGCCAGCCGGGACCTGATCGCCGACTCCGTCGAACTCACCATGCGCGGCCATTGCTACGACGCGATGGTGACTCTTGCGGGTTGCGACAAGTCGCTGCCTGGCATGATGATGGCAATGCTGCGCCTCAACGTGCCGTCAGTGTTCATGTATGGCGGCTCGATCCTGCCGGGCAAGTTCCGCGGCAAGGACGTTACGGTCGTCGACGTTTTCGAAGGCGTCGGCATGCATGCGGCTGGCAAGTTCTCCGATGCCGACCTGCACGAGCTGGAATGCGCGGCCTGCCCGTCGGCGGGCTCGTGCGGCGGCCAGTTCACGGCCAATACCATGGCCTGCGTTTCCGAAGCGATTGGCTTGGCGCTGCCGGGTTCGGCCGGCGCACCGGCGCCCTACGAGACACGCGACCAGTATGCCGAAGCCTCGGGTGAGGCAGCGATGAACCTCTTGCGCCTCGGCATCCGCCCGCGCGACATCTGCAGCCGTGAAGCCTTCGAGAATGCCGCGGTCGTCGTCGCGGCAACCGGCGGCTCGACCAATGCCGCCCTGCATCTACCTGCGATGGCCCATGAATGCGGCATCAAGTTCGACCTGCACGACGTCGCGCGCATCTTCAAGAAGACGCCGTACATCGCCGACCTGAAGCCCGGCGGAAAGTACGTCGCCTTCGATCTCTACGGGATCGGCGGCATCCCGGTCGTCATCAAGGAACTGCTCGATGCCGGCCTGCTGCACGGCGACGTGCTGACGGCGACCGGCAGGACGCTGGCCGAGAACCACAAGGACATCAAGTTCCCGGAGAACCAGGATGTCGTCTATCGGGTGAAGGATTGCATCACGCCGACCGGCGGTGTCGTGGGTCTCAAGGGCAACCTGGCGCCGGACGGTGCGATCGTGAAGGTCGCCGGCATGCAGCGCCTGGTCTTCACTGGCCCGGCGCGCTGCTTCGACAGCGAAGAGGCAGCCTTCGATGCCGTCGTGAAAGGCAAATTCAAGGAAGGCGAGGTGCTCGTCATCCGCTACGAAGGCCCCAAGGGCGGCCCGGGCATGCGCGAGATGCTGTCGACGACGGCCGCGCTCTACGGCCTGGGTGTCGGCGAGAAGGTAGCCCTGATCACCGACGGCCGCTTCTCCGGCGCAACGCGCGGCTTCTGCGTCGGACACATCGGGCCCGAGGCCCAGGTCGGCGGCCCAATCGGCTTGCTCAAGAATGGCGATATGATCACCATCGATGCCGTGAAGGGCAGGCTTTCGGTCGATCTCTCCGAGAAGGAACTGAAAAAGCGCGCCAAGACGTGGAAGCCCAAGAAGAACGGCTACACGGCGGGCGCGCTCTGGAAGTATGCACAGCTGGTCGGCCCCGCGGTCGACGGGGCAGTGACCCATCCCGGGGCGAAGAAGGAAAGCCACACCTTCGTCGACATCTAGGGAGGCGAAGATGCAGCGGAAAGCAGTCGGTCGGCGAGCCTTCGTCGGAGCGGCGCTTTCCGCTCCCTTCCTGGGAGCAGCAGGCAGGGCGCAGGCGACCTGGCCGACCAAACCCATCCGCATCGTCGTTCCGTTCAATCCCGGCGGCGCCATCGACGCCTTGGTCCGCGTCATTGCCGACGGCCTTTCGACGAAGCTCGGCCAGCAGGTGCTGGTCGACCCGAAGCCCGGCGCCAATACCATCGTCGGTTCGGAGATCGTCGCGAAGGCACCGCCCGACGGCTACACCTTCCTGATCACGACCAACTCGACGCACACCAACAATCCATCGCTCTACGCCAAGCTGCCGTTCGATCCGGCAAAGGATCTGGTCCCGGTGTCGCTGGTATCGCTGGGCACCATCCTCGTCCTGGTGAAGGCCGATGCGCCGTTCGACGATCTTCGCGGCATGGGCGCCTGGGTGAAGGCGCTCGGTCGACCGGCAACCTATGGAAGCTGGGGCATCGGCTCGAGCGGTCATCTCTACGGCCTGATGTTCGAGCGCGCTCTGGGTGGCGCCTATAGCCATGTCCCGTATCGCGGCGATGTTCCGGCGCTCCAGGATGTTGCCAATGGTGGCTTGGATATTACCTGGGCGAGCCCGACCAGCGCCAAGCCACAGATTGCGGCGGGCCGCGTGAAGCCGCTCGCGGTTGCCGGTGCCAAGCGCTCGGCGTCCGTACCCGACGTCAGCACCTTTGCTGAGCAACTGGTCGCGGGGTTCGATCTCAGCCTGTTCGTTGCCGCCTATGCGCCGGCCGGCACACCAATCGACATCGTCGACCGGATGCAGCAGGCGATCAGGGCCGTGATCGACGAACCGGCTGTCGCCCAGAAGATGGTGGAACAGGGACAGACACCCATCGGATCGACACCGGCCGAACTCACCGCCGTACTGAAGCGCGAGACGCCGATCTGGGCGGAGCTGATCCAGCAATCCGGCGCCAAGGTCGAGTAGGGAGCGAAGCCGCATGAGCACGACTGATATCGGTTCGGCCTATTCGCTCAAGCCTCCGACCCACAATGCGAGGCTGACCGAAGTCGGTCGCGGCATGCCCATGGGCGAATTGCTGCGACGCTACTGGCATCCTGTCGGCCTGAGCAGCGATGCCGCCGATACGCCACGGCCTGTCAAGATCCTGGGCGAGGAACTGATCCTCTTCCGCGATGGGCAGGGGCGAGCCGGGCTGGTCTATCCGCGCTGCTGTCATCGCGGCACCACGCTCTATTATGGCAAGGTCGAGGGGCGTGGCATCCGCTGCTGCTACCACGGCTGGCTGTTCGACATCGAAGGTCATTGCCTCGAAATGCCGTGCGAGCCCAATCCGACCGGCGCGCAGTGCCAGCGAGTGCGGCAGCCCTGGTATCCGGTCGAAGAGCGCTATGGCCTGGTTTTCGCCTATCTCGGACCGCCCGACAAAAGGCCAGTCCTGCCACGCTACGAATGCCTCGAGACGTTGGAGCCGGGAGAGTTCGTCGAAGCCGACGATTCGAGTATCGGCAGCGGCGGCATCGTCATCGCGCCGTGCAATTGGTTGCAGCATTTCGAGAATGTTGTCGATCCCTACCATGTGCCGATCCTGCACGGGACCTTCAGCGGCCCCCAGTTCGTGGAGCAGATGGCGGCATTTCCCAAGGTAAAATTCGAGTATGGCCGCCAAGGCGTCAAATCGACGTCGATCCGACCGGGACCGGACGGGAAGAGGTTCCGCCGCGTTACCGAAGCCGTCATGCCGACCCTGCGCGTCGTGCCGAACCCCAGGGTGGCGCAGTACGGCATGGTCGAGTCGATCGGCTGGACGATACCGATCGACGATACGCACTACCGCATCTATGTCGCCGGCCGCGTGCGCGAGAAGGGTGAACTGGCCAAATTCAAGTCGCGCTACAACGGCAAGGCCTGGGCCGAACTGACGGCCGCCGAGCACCAGAAGTTTCCCGGGGATGTCGAAGCCCAGGTTGGACAGGGACCCATCACCTTCCATTCCGAGGAGCATCTGATGTCGTCCGACCAGGGCGTGTCGATGCTGCGCATCCTGCTCCAGAAGCAGATCGACATCGTGGCCAGCGGTGGCGATCCACTGGGCGTCGCCTTCGACGAAGCAGGCGCCTACGTCAAATTCGATGCGGGCCAGTACCTCGACGAGGCATCAGCGTAGGTCGGCGCCAATGGCGGCCTCGACGGACGAGAAGCCGTCGCGCAACAGAAGAGCCGCAAGTTCGTCCTTGATGCGCCGGATGAGCGGCGGCCCCTCGAAAACCATGGCCGAGTAGAGCTGAACGAGGGTCGCGCCGGCACGAATCTTGGCATAGGCGTCGGCCCCGGAGCCGACACCGCCGCAGCCGATCAAGGGAAACTGCCCTTCGACCCGCTGCGCCGTCCGGCGCAGGACTTCCGTCGACAGGCTGGTCAGCGGCGCTCCGGACAGGCCACCGGTCTCATTGCGTCGGGGCGACTGCAGCGACGCTGGTCGCGACAAGGTCGTATTGCCGACGATGATGCCGTCGAGCCTGAGCTCCCGGCAGACGGCGACGATGTCGTCGAGATCGTCTTCGGTCGCGTCCGGTGCAATCTTCACCACCAGCGGCACCGGCTTGGCGGCGATTGCGTCCTGGACGCGCTTCAGCAGCCCAGCCAGTTCTGTACGGCCCTGCAGGTTGCGCAGCCCCGGCGTGTTGGGGGAGGAGACGTTGCACACGAGATAGTCGGCATAGGGCGCCAGCGCCACGCAGCCCGTGACATAGTCGGCCGCACGGTCGGTGCTGTCCTTGTTGGCACCGACATTGACGCCGACGAAACCGCGACGCGGGCGGGTTGCCAGCCGCGAACGCGCGGCTTCGAGGCCCTGGCCGGGGAAACCCATACGATTAATCACGCCGCGATCCTCGGCCAGCCGGAAGAGGCGCGGCCGCGGGTTTCCCGCCTGCGGCCGCGGCGTCACGCTGCCGATCTCCACCAGCCCAAACCCCAGCTTCAGCATCGCGTCGGCGACCTCGGCGTTCTTGTCGAAGCCCGCGGCGAGACCGATGGGGTTGGGCAGATGTCGCCCCCAGATACCTACACGGAGCGACGGCGGGTCATCGCGACCATCGCCGGGCGTCAGTCCGCTCTTCAGCGCCCGCAACGCAAGCCCATGCGCGGCTTCCGCATCGATGTGGGAAAGGACGAGATCGATCAGGGAATACCAGACAGCCATTTCCGTCTGGGTACCAGAGATGCCCTGTGGAGCGCTTGAAAGAGCGCGGCGATCCTAGCGCCGATCCATACCGCCACCGTTGGGCCGCAAGGCCGGCGAGTCGGAGAACACGACCATGAACAGTTCGCGAAACGCTTCCGCGATCCGCGGGTCGGTCGGGCCGGTCGCGGGTGTCCGGACAGAGGCTTGCGACATAGTCATGTCGTTGCGGCAGTAGACGGCAAAGACACTGAAGATGCCGGTCTGGGCGGGCTTGAAGCGCGTCGTGCCTCGGCAAATGCTGTCACCGCCGAGATCGTTCGCCGGGTTTGCGACCAGATAAAGCCTGTAGTCGGGCCGGGGCGGCTCGGCCGGCTTGTCGTAGGTGAAGGTCAGGGCAGGGCGGGGCTTCGCCGCCTGCATCAAGGGCAAAAGATCCCGCGCAACTGTCGCCGGGTCGACGCCGGGAAACAGGTCGCCAGCCAGGATAACCTGGAAGTTCTTGTGATCGGTCGCGGCGAAGAATTCGCTGTAGTCGTACTGCACCGCGTACCAGGTGTCGTTGATCGCTGCGGCGTAGACCGCGCTTGGAATGGCCGCGATTGCGAACAAGGCGGCAGCGAGCTTTTTCCTAAGGCGCATGACGGTCTCCTTCACGCAGCACCGGCTGATACTACGCCTGCCGCGCGATCCTGCTCAGTCACATTATTGCGCGCAGACGCTAAACGTCCAAGTCCCTGGCAAACTTGGCATTTTCCTGAATGAAGGCGTAGCGCTTCTCCGGCTTGCGGCCCATCAGGTCCTCGACCAGGGTACGCGTGCGCATCTCCTCGCGGCGGTCGTCGGAATTGGCGGCCGTCGGCACGTCGACCTTCAGGAGGACACGCTTGGACGGGTCCATGGTCGTCTCGCGCAGATGGACCGACTGCATCTCGCCCAGCCCCTTGAAGCGCGTGATGTCGGCCTTGCCGCCGAACTGCGTGCGGACCAGCTCGTCCTTCTGTGCGTCGTCCTGGGCATACTCGGTCTTGCCGCCCTTGCTGATGCGATAGAGCGGTGGCTGGGCCAGGAAAAGATGGCCATTCTCGATCAGCTTCGGCATCTCGCGATAGAAGAACGTCATCAGCAGCGATGCAATGTGGGCGCCGTCGACGTCGGCGTCGGTCATGATGATGACCCGCTCGTAGCGCAGGCGGTCGTCGTTGT